>Ga0209676_1000250_pt1 | contig 114438 bp, 70 predicted proteins | sample AraplaCvi_mLB_r2_FD_184282 | JGI IMG/M metagenome (GOLD analysis project Ga0209676, IMG submission 184282) | Arabidopsis root microbial communities from North Carolina, USA - plate scrape MF_Cvi_mLB_r2 (SPAdes) (version 2) | ecosystem: Host-associated > Plants > Roots > Endosphere | place: USA...
GCCGGCCAAGTCCGCGCCCTCGCAACTCCCCGCCGTCGAGGACGACCAGAAGGCCCAGCGCCTCGTCGCCGCCCTCGGCGGAACCGGCAATCTCAAGGCCGTCGGAACCTGTTCCAGCCGCCTGCGCGTCGTCGTCGCCGACCCCGCCGCCGTCGCCGAGCCCGCCCTCCACGCCGCCGACATCCGCGGCCTCGTCCGCGTCGGCGACCACGCCATCCACATCGTCCTCGGCCCCCGCGCCGAACGCGTCGGAGAAGCCATCAAGGGACTGGTCTAGGGAGATCCCCGCACGCCAGGCGAGCGGCGTATCGCGCGCCCCCTCAGCTTGGCTGTGATCCGTTCCGGCTCGCGTCGGAATGGTCGCAAAAAAGGCATTAAATTGGTATTGTATTGTGGGTTGACGGGAGGTGCGAATTGCGGGCTAAATAATTAAAACAACAGAATAAATCTTATCCTGGGCGAACGCGGGTCGATCTAAGTCGAATCCACGGCTGCCTAAGGATCAGACGCCTCATAAAAGATTATATAAATAAGCAGCTTAGGGTTTTGCGCCGGCTTGCTTCGGCGCTCTAACGTCTCTCCGCATGCAGTCCGGAGAGGTACTCGAATGGTCTGCTTTCATGCTTGCAGGCGAGGCGTTGCAGCGTCCTCGCGCCTAACGGTTAAAAGAAGGGGGATAACACTATGATCAAGCAAAAGAATTCCGCCAATGGCGGTCGCCATAAGGCCTTCGCCCTGGCCCTGCTGGCCGGCGCCTGTTTCGCCGACGCCGCCCTGGCCCAGACCGCACCGGCGGCTGAAGCCGAGTCGGTCGACGAGGTGGTCGTCACCGCCTTCCGCAAGAGCCTGGCCACGGCCCTGGAAACCAAGCGCAAGGACGTGCGCGTCTCGGACGGCATCTCGTCCGAGGACATCGGCAAGTTCCCGTCGGAAAACATCGCCGAAGCCATCCAGCGCATTCCCGGCGTCCAGATCTCGAACATCAACGGCCGCGGCTCGACCATCAGCATCCGGGGCCTGGGTCCGCAGTACGCTCTGACCACGGTCAACGGCCAGGCCTTCAAGAGCTCGAACTTCACCGACGGCTTCCGCTACGACGTCATCCAGACCGAGCTGGCCTCGGGCATCCAGGTCTACAAGTCGCCGACCGCCGACATGGACGCGGGCGGTCTGGCCGGCACCGTCAACATCGACACCGTCCATCCGTTCGACGTGAAGGGTCGCCAGCTCATCCTGGCCGGCAAGATGCAGAAGCAGGACCTGATCGGCGGCGACCCGACCGGCAAATACGGCCTGACCTATGTCGACCATTTCCTGGACGGCAAGCTGGGCGTCTTCCTGGGCGGCGGCTATCAGGAGCTGAAGGACCGCGGCGACTATCTGTGGATGGACCGCTGGACCGTCAGCAACGGCACCTACACGCCGGCCCGCCTGCGCTATCGCCGCATCGATCGCGAGACCAAGCGCTCGATGATCAACGGCGCGATCCAGTTCAAGCCGACCAGCGACCTGCAGATCGACGCGATCGCCACCTACGCCAAGGACAAGACGACCCAGGACATCCACCAGCAGGTGTTCCTGTTCACGACGCCGTCGGCCTCGAACGTCGTGCCGATCACGGTGGCCAACGGCACCGCGACCAAGGTCCAGGTGAACAACTTCCGTCTCGAGAACAACCACCAGTTCGAGAACCGCCCGCAGTCGACCGGGGCCTTCACGACGAACGTTCACTACACCGGCATCGAGAACTGGGACTTCAAGGCGATCGCGCACTACTCGCGCGGCAGCGCCCAGCACAACGAAGAGGCCGCCATCCTGGGGATCAACATCCCGAGCGCGACGGTCGACATCAGCAACCCGAAGAACATCGTCTTCACGACGTCGACGGCGCTGACCGACACGGCCCAGTACAACCCCTCGACCCTGATCCGGAACACCTATCCGAACGGCGCCTATCGCACGATCGACTCGTATGAGGACGCGGGTCAGTTCGACGCCAAGCGCTACACGGACTTTGGCATCCTGGAGTCGGTGCAGGTCGGCGCCAAGATCCGCAAGGAAGTGCTGAAGCGCTACGTGGTCCGCAAGGACGGCCAGAACACCATCCCGGCCTCGTACTCGCCGACCATGGCCGCCTCGGGCATTCCGATCAGCAACTTCCTGGACGGCGACATGACCCTGCCGGCCGCCTGGGTGTCGCCGAACCTGGACGCCTACCGCGCCGCGCTGAAGGCCCAGGGCGTCTCGATCTACGAAGCGTTCGATCCGGCCGGCAGCTTCCGCGTCGAGCGTGAGCTGACCTCGTTCTACGCCATGGCCAACTTGAAGGGCGAAGTGCTGTCCAAGACCTTCCGGGGCAACCTGGGCGTCCGCAGCGAGAGCACCGACCAGACCGTCAAGGGCTATGTCGGCGGCGCGGCCAACCCGCAGAACACCGAAGTGAAGCTGGTCGCGGGCACCTACACGACCAAGAAGTCCTACGACAACATCCTGCCGTCGGCGAACTTCAGCGTCGACCTGACCGACAACCTGCTGCTGCGCGTCGCCGCGGCCAAGGTGCTGGTGCGTCCGATCATCGACTCCAACAACCAGCTGGCCACGACGGTGACCACCTCGACGGACACCACCGGTCACAAGGTCAACACGATCTCGATCGGCCAGGGCGACCTGAACCCGATGACCGCCAACCAGCTGGATGTCAGCCTGGAATGGTACTACGGCCAGGGCAACGGCCTGTCGGCGGGCTTCTTCTCGAAGAAGGTCAAGAACGGCGTCTTCACCCAGCTGGTCTGCCCGACCTCGTACGAAGGGACCTCGCTGACCAAGGACGCCAGCGGCGTCTGCGTCTCGGCCGCGGGCGACACCTACTCGATCACCCAGAGCTTCAACGACGCCCGCACCGTCGACATCCACGGCTACGAGCTGAACTGGCAACAGTCGTTCGACGCCTGGCTGCCGATCGACGGCTTTGGCCTGATCGCCAACTACACCCACGTGAACCCGGCGACCTCGACGACCGGCTTCCGTCTGGCGAACCTGTCGGAGCACACGGCCAACGGCACGGTGTACTGGGAAAACCAGACCTTCAGCGCGCGCCTGTCGGCCAACTACCGCAGCGCCTATGACCAGACCTCGGTGGAGAGCTTCTTCTCCGGGCCGCTGGGCCACACGGTCGCCTCGCGGACCCAGTTCGACCTGAACCTGGGCTACAACTTCAACGAACACCTCAGCTTCGCGTTCGCGGCGATGAACATCAACAACGCGCAGGAGAAGGCCTATCTCGGCAACTCCAGCCGCTGGCAAATGTCGTCGGCCACGGGCCCCAGCTACTACCTCTCGTTCCAATACAAGATGTAGCGCGTTCGGCGCGGTGTTCATTCCTCCCCGAACGCCGCGTCCTTCCCGAGCCCTGTCCGTCGGACGGACAGGGCTTTCCCCCTGGCGTCCGCCGCTCCATTCTCCTGGGCGGCGGACGTCCTTTTCGTAAGATTCTCAGGGTCATAGGGTCCAAAGCGCGATGCAGGCAGATCTGAACCGACGTCAGGCGCTGGTCGCCGCCATGGCCGCCGCGGCCGCGCCGTCCGCCTTCGCCGCGAGCCCGGCCGGCGGGACCGCCGCGGCCAAGGCCAGCCTGGATCGTCTGTTCGGCAAGCGTCTGGCTGGCGCGACCCTGACCCTCAAGCCCGGCGTGGGCCAGCCCTGGTACGCGGTGAGCGGCAAGGGCGGAGCGGTCTCGATCACCGGCGACAGTCCCGTGGCCCTGGTGCGCGGCGCCTATGCCTATCTGCGCCAGGCGGGCCTGGCCCATGTCAGCTGGGAGGGCGACCGGGTCGCCCAGGGCGGGGCCTTGCCCGCCGTCGCCACCGGCAAGGTCGAGACCCCTTTCCGGCATCGCGCCTATCTCAACACCTGCACCTATGGCTACACGACCCCCTGGTGGGGCTGGAAGCGCTGGACGCGCGAGATCGACTGGATGGCGGCGCACGGCGTCGACATGCCGCTGGCCATGGAAGGCCAGGAATATGTCTGGCGCGCGCTGTGGCGCGAGTTCGGTCTGAGCGAGACGGAACTGGCCGACTACTTCTCGGGCCCGGCCTTCACGCCCTGGCACCGGATGGGCAATATCGAGGGCTATCGCGCCCCGCTGCCGACGAACTGGATCGACAAGAAGAAGACCTTGCAGACCCAGATCCTGGGCCGCATGCGGTCGCTGGGCATGACCCCGATCCTGCCGGCCTTCGGCGGCTACGTGCCCAAGGCCTTCGCCCAGAAGAACCCCAAGGCCCGCATCTACCGCATGCGACCGTGGGAGGGCTTCCACGAGACCTACTGGCTGGACCCGGCCGACCCGCTGTTCGCCAGGATCGCCGGGCGGTTCCTGGCGCTGTACACCCAGACCTACGGGGCAGGGACCTACTATCTGGCGGACTCGTTCAACGAGATGCTACCCCCGATCAACGCCGACGGGGCCGACGCCCGCGACGCCGCCTATGGCGACGGCGCGGCCAATACGGCGGCGACCAAGGCCAAGGTCGAGGTCGATCCGGCGCTCAAGGCCCAGCGCCTGGCCGCCTACGGCAAGGCGATCTACGACTCGATCCGCCAGGCGCGGCCCGACGCGGTCTGGGTGATGCAGGGCTGGCTGTTCGGCGCCGACAGCCACTTCTGGGATCCGACGGCGATCTCGGCCTATCTGAGCAAGGTCCCCGACGACAAGCTGATGATCCTGGACATCGGCAACGACCGCTATCCGGCCGTCTGGAAGAACGCCAAGGCGTTCGGCGGCAAGCCGTGGATCTACGGCTACGTCCATAACTACGGCGGCAGCAATCCGGTCTATGGCGACCTCGACTACTACCGCCAGGACATCCCGGGCATCGCGGCCAATCCCGACAAGGGCAAGCTGGCCGGGTTCGGCATGTTCCCCGAGGGACTGCACAACAACTCGATCGTCTACGAGGCCGTCTACGACCTGGCCTGGGGGGCGGGGCAGAAGAGCACGGCCCAGTGGCTTTCGACCTATGCCCGCTCGCGCTACGGCAAGACGACGCCGCAGCTGGACGCGGCCATGACCCAGCTGGTCCAGGGCGCCTATTCGACCCGCTACTGGTCGCCGCGCTGGTGGAAGAGCAAGGCTGGGGCCTATCTCTTCTTCAAGCGGCCGACCGCGAGCGTCGCCGACTTCCCGGTCCATCCTGGCGACCGCGCCAAGCTGGACGCCGCCGTTCGCGCCCTGGCCGCCCAGGCCCAGGACTATGCCGGCCAGTCGCTGTTCGTGCTGGACCTGGTCGACGCCGCGCGCCACCTGGCCAGCCTGGAGATCGACGGCCAGCTGCAGGCCGCCGTGGCCGCCTATCGCCAGGGCGACGCCGCCGGCGGCGACCGCGCCCGGGTTCGGGTCGCGGCTCTGGCCTTGCAGATCGACGCCCTGCTGGGCGTGCAGCCCGAGACCCTGGCCACCTGGATCGACGACGCCAGGGCCTATGGCGACACGCCGGCCGACGCGGCGGCCTATGTCGCCAACGCCAAGGCCCAGGTCACGGTGTGGGGCGGGGAGGGCAACCTCAACGACTACGCCTCCAAGGCCTGGCAGGGCCTGTATCGCGACTTCTACCTGCCGCGCTGGTCGCGGTTCCTGGACGCGCTGAAGGCGGCCGGGACGGGGACCTTCGACGAGGCCGCCGTGACCAAGGAGGGCGTCGCCTGGGAACGCGCCTGGGTCGCCGCCGACACCGTCTATCGCCGGGAGCCGCCGGCCGACCCGATCGCGGGGGTCAGGGCGCTGATCGCGCGCCTGGACCAAGCCAACTAGAACAACACCAAAAGGGGGGAATGAATGACCAAACCCGCACGCTTCCTGTCCCTGGACGTCTTCCGGGGCCTGACCGTCTGCCTGATGATCGTCGTCAACACGATGGGGCCGGGCGCCAAGGCCTATACCCAGCTGGTGCATGCGCCCTGGTTCGGGTTCACGGCCGCCGACGCGGTGTTCCCGTCGTTCCTGTTCGCGGTGGGCTGCTCGATGGCCTTCGCCTTCTCGCGGCCGATCCCCACCGGCGAGTTCTTGGCCAAGGTGCTGAAGCGCACGGCGCTGATCTTCCTGCTGGGCTTCCTGATGTACTGGTTCCCGTTCGTCCACAAGGTCGACGGGCACTGGGCGCTGAGCCCGTTCTCCGATACCCGGGTGATGGGCGTCCTGCAGCGGATCGCGCTCTGCTACATGCTGGCCGCCTTCGCCGTGCGCTGGCTGTCGCCGCGCCTGATCGTCGTGCTGTCGGTCGTGCTGCTGCTGGGCTACTGGGCGATCCTGATGGCGTTCGGCGAGCCGGGGGCGCAGCTGTCCAAGCTCGGTAACGCCGGCACGCATCTGGACCTGTTCCTGATCGGCCAGAACCACCTCTACCGCAAGGACGGGGGCTTCGATCCCGAGGGCCTGCTGGGGACTCTACCGTCGACCGTCAACGTCCTGGCCGGCTATCTGGCCGCGCGGTTCCTGAAAGAGAATGTCGGCGACCGCAAGGCCGTGATCCGCATGGCCCTGGCGGGCGTCGTCCTGATCGCCGCCGCCCTGGCCTGGAACCCGGCGTTCCCGATCGCCAAGAAGCTGTGGACCGGCAGCTTCGTGCTGCTGACCGTCGGCATCGATCTCGTGCTGCTGGCCGGCCTGACGGCGCTGCTGGAGGGCAAGTCGCCCAACCCGGCCACGCGCTTCTTCCAGGTCTTCGGCCTCAATCCGCTGGTGATCTACCTGTTCTCCGAGCTGTTCGTCGTGGTGCTGAACATGATCCCGGTCGGACCTGACATGGGCGTCTACGGCTGGGTCGGGATCCACGTGTTCCAGGCCTTGACCCCGGGCGCGCTGGGCTCGCTGCTCTGCGCCGTCGCCTACATGCTGGTCTGCTGGCTTCTGGGCTATGTGATGGACCGCCGCGGAATCGTGGTGAAGCTTTGAGGTCTCTCGTCGTGCGTCTGTCCGCTCGTATCGTTCTGGTCGCCGCCGCCCTGGTGTCGGCGACCTCCGCTGTCGCCGCGCCGACGGGGGATCGCCTGGAGAAGGTCGTCATCCTCAGCCGTCACGGCGTGCGTGCGGCGATGTCGACGCCCGAGCGGCTGGGCGAGGCCTCGGCCCGCCCGTGGCCGCGTTTCGACGTCCCGCCGGGCCACCTGACGGCGCGCGGCGGCCAGATGATCACCCTGATGGGCGACTACTACCGCCAGCTCTACACGGCCGAGGGGCTGCTGAAGGCCGGCGACTGCGGCGCCTACTATTGGGCCAACGTCACCCAGCGGACCATCGCCACGGCCGGCGCCTACGCCAAGGGCATCACCCCGGGCTGCGCCAACACGGTCAATACGGTGGGCGAGGGCAGGGACGATCCGATGTTCGAGCCGGTGAAAGCCGGCGTCGTCTCGCCCGACAAGGCCCTGGCCAAGGCCGCCGTGGCCGGCCGGGCCGGGGGCGACTTGACCGCCTGGAGCGCTAGCCACTGCCAGGAAGTCGAACAGCTGGACGCCTTCCTGATGCAGTGCGCCAAGGGGCCGTGCCCGCCGGCCGCCGGCAAGCGCCGCGCCCTGGACGCCAAGCCCGGCTTCGTCGAGGGCGAGGACCTGGTCAGCCTGTCGGGTCCGGAGGCGTTTGCCTCGGGCGTCACCGAGAGCCTGCTGATGGCCTGGGCCGATGGCGGCGACTTCGCGGGCCTGGGCTGGAAGGGCGTCGACGAGGACGCCCTGACCCGGACCTTCTTCCTGCATCAGGCCGAGTTCGATCTGCGCCTGCGCACGCCCTATGTGGCCCAGGCGCTGGCGGGGATCATCACCGGCCGGATCGTCGACACCCTGGACGGCGGGGCGGCCCCGATCGGCCCGCAGGACGCCAAGCTCGTGGTGATCGCTGGCCACGATGGCACCCTGGCCGTGGTCGGTGGGCTGCTGCGCCTGGAATGGGCCCTGCCGGGCTATCAGCCCAACCAGATCCAGCCGGGCGGGGCCCTGGTGTTCGAGCGCTGGCTGCGGGCCGACGGCGTGCGGGTGATCCGCGCGCGGTTCACGGGCCAGAGCCTGGGCCAGCTGCGCGCCGCCACGCCGCCGACCCTGGCCGCGCCGCCGCTGTCGGCGCCGGTGTTCATCCCGGGCTGCAGCACCGCCACGCCGGACTTCGACTGTCCGGTGGCGCGCCTGCGCGAGGTCGCGGCCCAGCACTGAGCCGACTAGGCGGCGAGAGCCGACATCTGCTCGCGCCGCCAGCGGTGGGGCGTCTTGCCCACGACCGCGTGGAACAGGCGCGACATGTGCGCCTGGTCGCTGAAGCCGGTGTCCAGGGCGATCTGGCTCAGCGAGGCGCGGCTCTGGCGCATCAGCAGCTTGGCGCGCTCGAGCCGGCGGCGGATCAGATAGTGGCGGGGCGAGACCCCGAAGCTGCCCTTGAAGCGGCGTGAGAAGTAGTTGGCGCTGAGCCCGACGAGGTCGGACAGTTCGCGAATGGTGATCGGGCGATCCAGATGCTCGCCGATGTGCCGCAGCACCTTGCGAACCTGCCAGGGCGCCAGGCCCGGCTCCTGATCGATGTCGTTCCGCGATGTCATGGTCATCGTCTCCCTCGGGCGGCCGTCCCACCTGATTGGCGCTACGCAGGCGGACGGAATTTCCTCACCGACCGGCGTTCGTTTGAGAAAAAGAAATTTTCCGGTGGGGACTTTCTCCAGGGCTGCGTTCTGCCTCCTCGAAAGCCGACGCCCGTGCGCGTTGGACAGGCGGCGGAGTCTCTGATGGGAATGGCGCGAGAGGGGCTCATGACCGACGCTTCCGACGCCGCTGCGCGCGCGGACGTCTTCGCCAGGCAGGCGGCGGCGATGCGCGGGCCCCTGGCCGCCTATTTCCGCCGCCGCGTGCGCAACGCCGGCGAGGTCGAGGACCTGGTGCAGGAGGTCTTTCTGCGCCTGACCGTGCGCGGCACGCCCGACAACACCGACCACGCCAGCGCCTACATCTTCCAGACCGCCGCCAGCGTGCTGGCCGACCGTTATCGCCGGCGGGTGGTCCGTCACGCTGACGAGCACGTCGCCCTGGATCCCGATCTGCGCGGCGAGCAGGACTTCGATCCGGCCCGGATCTACGCCGGCAAGCAAGCCCTGAATGCGGCGGCGGCGGCCCTGATGACCATGCCCGAGCGGACGCGGACGATCTTCCTGCTGCGGCGGATCGACGGCCTGCGCCACCAGGCCATCGCCGAGCAGCTGGGTGTGTCGGTCAGCGCCGTCGAGAAACACATGGTGCGCGCCATCGAGCATCTGATGGCCTATGCGGGAGACGCCCGATGACCCGCGAAGCCCGGACCCCGGCCCAGGCCGCCGCCCGCTGGCTGGCCCGCGAGGACCTGGACCAGTCGCCCCAGCGCGAGCAGTTCGCCGCCTGGCTGGAGGAGAGCCCCGACAACCGCGACGCCTGGGTCCAGGCTCACGCCCTGTGGGAGGTCTTCGATGAGGGAGAGGACAACGACCTGATCGCCGCCATGGCCCGCGCCGCCCGCCAGGCCCGGCCCGAGCCGGGGGCCAGGACGTACTGGCCGCAGCTGATCGCCGCCTCGGTCGCCACCCTGGCGGTGTCGGCGACCCTGCTGGTCGGCGCCCAGCAGGGTTGGTTCGGGCGCGGCGGCAATCCTGCGCAGGTCGCGGTGAACGAAGCGACCTCGCTAACCGCCGTCGGCCGCGCCGACTACGTCACCGGCAAGGGTCAGAAGTCGATCGTCGACCTGCCGGACGGCACCCGTGTGACCCTGGACGCCGACAGTGCGGTGGACGTGGCCTTCACGGGCGACCGACGGGATGTCCGCCTGCTGAATGGCCGGGCCTTCTTCGATGTCGCCCACGATCGCGCCCACCCCTTCGCCGTGCAGGCCGGAGGGCGCGTGGTCACGGCGCTGGGCACCCAGTTCGACGTGCAGCTGCCCCCCGGCGCGCTGCGGGTGGTGCTGGCCGAGGGCAGCGTGTCGGTGGCTTCGGCGCCTGGCGGCCCGGCCGCGCCGGCGATCAGGCTGACGCCGGGCCAGGCCTTCTCCGGCCAGACCGGTGCGATGGGCAAGGTCGCTCCTGCCAATCTCGACGAGGCCCTGGCCTGGAAGCAGGGGGTGGTGGAATTTCACGACCAGCCGCTGTCCGAGGCCATCGGCCTGCTGAACCGCTACACGCGGGCCCGGATCGTCATCAAGGATCCCAAGGTCGCGGCCATGCGCATCACCGGCGTCTTCAAGACTGGCGACATCCCGCGCTTCGGCCGCTCGGTGTCGCAGGTTCTGCCGGTCAGGATGATCGCCCGCGACGCCGACACCTACGAACTGGTCGCGACGCGCCGCTGAGCCCGCCGACATCGCCGCATACGAAAAGGGAGCAAGGCGGCCAGGCCTTGCTCCCTTCGTGCATTTCGGCGGGTCCGATCAGGGCTTGGGCGCGTTGGCCGCCTCGACATAGTCGGTGCTGGTCGGGCCATAGCCCGAGATGTAGACGGTCGCGCCCTCGGGACCGGTCATCGCGAAATGCTCGACCCCGGCCGGCTCGCTGTAGAAGCTGCCCGGCGGCAGGGTCTTGACCAGGCTCTCGTCGGCCTTGCGCCCGTAGCCGAAACGCCAGACGCCGGCGACGACCACGGCGGTGCGATCGTCGCGGTGGCTGTGGGCGGCGATGCGGACATTGGGCGGCGCGCGCAGGGCGATCGTATAGGGTCCGGCCCTGGTCGGATCGCCATACAGGATCACCGTGCGGATTCCGGCGACCCCCGAGGTGCCCGCGCCGGCCCCGCCCTGGCTCATGGCGGCGATCTCGGGCGGGGTCAGGCGCAACTGGCGTTCTTGAGCGTCGGCAACGTTGGTGAAGGCCAGCGCCAGGAGCACGGCGGCAGCGGGGAGACGGCGGCTCATGGTTTGGCGTCCAGGAAGTCACGGACCAGGGTCACGGTCGCCTTGGGGTTCTCTTCCATGATCCAGTGGCCGGAGTCGGGAACCACGCCCTCGGTGACGTTGCTGGCGGCGAAGCGCATCACCGTGGCCATCATCGGCCCGAACGACTTCTCGCCGCCCAGCGCCAGCACCGGCATGGTCAGCTTGCCTTCCGCCATGAAGGCCTTGTTGTCGACGGCGTCCTGATCGAAGGCGGCGAACTGCGAGAAGCCGCCGTGCATCGCGCCGGGCAGGGCGTAGAGCTTGGCGTAGTGCTGGCGCGAGGCTTCGGTGAAGCGCGACGGCGTCGCCGAGAATTCGTTCCAGAAGCGGTCCAGATAGATGCGCTCGCGGCCGGCGACCAGGCGCTCCATGTCGGGGCCGCCGAACCGGAAATGCCACAGTAGCGGGTTCTTGAGGATCTCCTCCCACGGCCCGACGCCGGGCAGGGGCGCGTCGATCAGCACGAAGCGGCCGACCCGGTCGCGATGCTCCGCGGCGAAGGCGTAGCCGACCATGTTGCCGATGTCGTGGGTGACCAGGTCGGCCTTGGTGATCTTCAGGGCGTCCAGCACTCCGGCCACGTCGCCGCCTTGAGTCTTCTTGTCGTAGCCGCCGGACGTCGGCTTCGACGAAAGGCCAAGGCCGCGCAGGTCGGGTACGACCACGGTATGATCCTTGGCCAGGTTGGCGGCCAGCGGCTCCCACATGTCGCCGGTCTCGCCATAGCCGTGCAGCAGCACGACGGCCGGGCCCCTGCCGCCGACCCGGACGTGGATCGTCGCGCCGTTGGTGGTGATCTCCTGGGTCTTGAAGTCGGCGGGGAAGGGCTGGACCTGGGCCAGGGCCGAGGTCGACAGGAACAAGGCCGCTAAAGCGACCGGGGCCAGTTTGAGCATCTGCGGTTCTCCGGAGAGGGGCGCCCGGCGGGACGCCCTCATGCGGCAGAACGCAGGTCTCCGGGGAACCCTCATCGAGACGCTCCGGCCTCGCCGTAGGTCCAGCGATAGCGCCCGCGCGGACCAGGGGGCTCGGCATCAAGTCGCTGTTGCGTCGCGGCGTGGGCAGGTCGGCCGAAGGACGCCCAAAAGTCCGTCATGAGAGGCTGGTTCGCTCACCGGCGCAGAACCGGCGTTGCATCCAAGCTTCACCCAGTCCAGCGTCCGGACCCATGAGCAAAGCGTACCTCTTCCTCGCCGCCGCCCTCGTGGCCCTGCCGAACCTCGCCGCCGCCGAGGCCGCCAAGAGTTCGGCGACCAAGAGCACGGCCCCCAAGATCAGTCCGGCCGCCCGCGCCATCCATGACGGGGCCATCGTGCTGGACACCCATTTCGACACGCCGGCGCTGTTCTCGCGGCCCGGCTGGGACATCGCCGACCGTCACGCGGTGACCGTCGACGGCAGCCAAGTCGACCTGCCGCGCATGGCCGACGGCGGCGTCGATGGCGGCTTCTTCGCGATCTACACCGCGCAGGGGCCCCGGACGAAGGCGGGCGATGACGCCGCCCGCGCCGCCGCCCTGGTCCGGGCGGTGGAAATCCACAAGATGCTGGTCAAGCACGCCGACAAGATCGAGCTGGCCCTGACCGCCGACGACGCCGCGCGCATCGCGGCCAAGGGCAAGCGCTTCGCCTATCTCAGCATGGAGAACGCCTATCCGCTGGCGGGCGACCCCGGCATGCTGGACGCCTTTTATGCCCTGGGCGTGCGGATGGTCGGCTTCGCCCACTTCAAGGACAACGACTTCGCCGACAGCGCCACCGACAAGGCCGAGTGGGGTGGTCTGAGCCTCAAGGGCAAGGCGCTGCTGGAGGAGATGAACCGCCTGGGCGTGGTGCCCGATCCCAGCCACTCGTCCGATGCGGTGCTGGACCAGGTGCTGGAACTGTCGAAGACGCCGGTGGTGCTGTCGCACAGCGGCGTGCGGGCGGTGTTCGACCATCCGCGCAACGTTCCCGACGACCTGCTCAAGAAGCTGGCGGCCAAGGGCGGCGTCATCCAGATCAACGCGTTTTCGTCCTACATGATCCCGCCGCCCGCGCCCAATCCCGAGCGGGAAAAGGCCCTTGCGGCCCTGACCGCCAAGTACGGCCCGCGCGACAAGCTGACGGAGGCCAAGGTGGTCGCCATGATCGCCGAGCGAAAAGCGATCCTCGCCAAGTACCCGGTCCCGCGCGCCAATCTCGAGGACCTGATGGCGCACCTGCTATACGCGCTGAAGCTGGTCGGGCCCGACCATGTGGGCCTCAGCGGCGACTTCGACGGCGGCGGCGGGGTGGACGGCTACGACAGCGTCGCCGACCTGCCGATCGTCACCGAGCGGCTGCTGAAGGCGGGCTACTCCAAGGACGACATCGCCAAGATCTGGGGCGGCAACGTCCTGCGGGTGCTGCGCGAGACCGAGGCCTATGTCGCCAAGACCAAGGCGGCCGGCTGAGGCCGCCAGACTCGGTTGCGCGAGCCTGGCGTCTCGGGTTCTTACTCGGCCGCGGCGGGCAACTGCTGCGCGGCCGACAGCGCCTGGTCCAGGTCCGCCAGGATGTCGTCGATATGCTCCAGGCCCACCGACAGGCGCACATAGCCGTCGGAGACGCCGGTCGCCAGCTGGTCCTCGGCGCTGAGCTGGGAGTGGGTGGTCGAGGCCGGGTGGATGGCCAGGCTGCGGGCGTCGCCGATATTGGCTACGTGGTAGAACAGCTTCAGGCTGTCGATGAACCGCCGCCCGGCGTCGCGGCCGCCCGCCAGCTCGAAGCCGACCAGGCCGCCATAGCCGCCCGCCAGGTAGCGATCGGCCCGCTCTCGCCGCAGGCCGTCTTGCGCTGAGGGGTGGATGACCTTCACCACCTCGGCGCGGCTGGCCAGGAAGTCGGCCACGGCCTGGGCGTTCTGCGAATGGCGGGCGATGCGCAGGGGCAGGGTCTCCAGTCCTTGCAGGATCTGGAAGGCGTTGAACGGCGACAGCGCCGCGCCCAGGTCGCGCAGCAGCACCGTGCGGGCGCGCAGGATGTAGGCGATCGGTCCCAGGGGCTTGGCCGCCTGGGCCCAGACCGCGCCGTGATAGCTGGGATCGGGGGTGTTCAGCAGCGGCTGGCGCTCGGGCTGGGCTTCCCAGTCGAAATTGCCGCCGTCGATGATGACGCCGCCGATCGAGGTGCCGTGGCCGCCGATATACTTGGTGGTCGAATAGACGACGATCGCCGCGCCGTGCTCCAGCGGTCGGGCCAGCAGCGGAGCGGCGGTGTTGTCGACGATCAGCGGCACGCCCAGCTTGCGGCCGATGTCGGCGACCTCGGCGATCGGGAAGACCGTCAGCTTCGGGTTGGGCAGGGTCTCGGCGTAGTAGGCGCGGGTGCGCTCATCCGTGGCGCGGGCGAAGGCTTCGGGGTCCTCGGGATCGACGAAGCGCACCTCGATGCCCTGGTCGCGCAGCGTGTTGGCGAACAGGTTCCAGGTGCCGCCATAGAGGTCGGTCGAGCTGACGATGTTGTCGCCGGCCCGCGCCAGGTTCTGCAGCGCGAAGGCCGAGGCCGCCTGGCCCGAGGCCACCGCCAGGGCCGCCGCGCCGCCCTCCAGCGCGGCCAGGCGCTGCTCAAGGATGTCGATCGTTGGGTTGCCGATGCGGGTATAGATGTTGCCCAGCTGGCGCAGGGCGAAGAGGTCCGATGCGTGCTCGGTGCTTTGGAACTGGTACGAGGTCGTCTGGTAGATCGGCGGGGCGACGGCGCCGGTGCTCGGATCGGCGCGCCAGCCGGCGTGCAGGGCCAGGGTCTCGGGGTGCAGCCTACGGTCGGACATCGACGTCTCCTTGAGCTTTGGGAAGCGTATGGAGACCGGAGCCTAGACCGGCGCTCGCGCCCTCGGCGCGCGGAATAATCTCGCCGCGAAGGCAGGAAATCTCATGCTGGGGTTGTGAGGTCTGGGGCGGGGCGCGCGGAAGCCGGCTCAAGGGGTTCCGACGGGCCTCTATTTCACGTCGCAACAAGACAGTTGCGACCGCGTCAAAGTTGTCGCAACATATGATCAAATGTCCCACATTTTGGAAGTTCTGGGGCTATTAATGATACCGGTGTCAATCCGGTTTGGGAAGGCCGAAACGGTGCGTGACCAGGGCAGTGCGACGAGGCGATCGCGCCGATGCGTCGGCTTGGCGCTCGCGCTGCTGGCGGGTCTCTCGTCCGGCCCGGCCTGGGCGGACACCGCGCCCTCGGCGGTCGGCGGGCCGACGCCGAATCTGGCCGGCCAGATGGATCGGCCGATCCGCTACCGTCCCGATGGCGGTGACTTCGTCATTGAGAACGGTGGCGAGACCTTCAATCGACCCCTCTACGGCGGCGACACCGCCTTCCGCGTCGACGGCGGCGACAATCCGGAGTTCGTCCTCTACCTGCCGGGACGCGGGGGCAATCTGCGCCTGGGCGTGGTCGGTCCATCCGGTGCGCGCTGGCTGCACGAGGCCAGGACCATCGTCACCCGCTACCGGCCTGGCGAGCTGGTCTACGAGATCCGCGATCCGCTGCTGGAGCAGGGCGTGCTGCGCGTCGAGGCCCTGGCCTATGCGGTGACCGAAGGCCTGATTCTGCGTGCCGAGGGCGTCGACCTGCCGCCTGGCCTGGAACTGGTCTGGGCCTATGGCGGCGTCACCGGCCAGCGCGGCGCGCGTGACGGCGACATCGGCACCGAGAAGGTTCCGATCTCCGAGTGGTTCCAGTTCAAGCCGGCCTTCGCCGAGACCAATCGCGTCGCCCTGGGTGACGACGGTTTCAAGCTGAGCGCGCCGCAGGCGGTCGTCGTCGGCATGGCCAGTGGGACGGCGCGCTACCAGCGCGGCCAGGCCGGGGCCTGGAACGATCCTTCCGGACTGCTGGCCGGCGGTGGGGCCGAGCAGGGGAGCGTCGCCGTCGGGCGCGCGGGCCTGGCTTCGGGCGCGCCGCTGTTCCTGTCCCTGCAGCGGGTCGATCCCGGCGTGGCCGATGACCTGGCCGACTACAAAGCCGTGCGCGCCGCCCGGCCCGAGGACAGGCCCGTGGCCGCCGCCCGTCCGCCGGCCTTCGCCCGGGCCGAGTTGGCGGCCCGGTTCGAGGAGGCTCGCGCCCACTTTCAGGCCCTGCGCGAGCAGGTGCGGGTCGAAACGCCGGACCCCTATATCAACGCCGCCATGGCCGCCCTGAACGTCGGGGCCGAGGCGACCTGGGATGGGCCGCAGCAGGCGGTGATGCATGGCGCAGTGGCCTGGCGGACCAAACTCCTGGGCTGGCGCGGGCCATACTGGCTGGACGCCCTGGGCCGCGCCGATCGCGCCGACCGTCACTTCCGCGACTGGGCCAAGGGGCAGAACGTTTCGCCGATCCCGGCGGCGATCCCGCCCGCCGACGAGGACGCCAACCTGGCCCGCGCCGAGAAGGCGCTGCACTCGAACGGCGACCTGTCGAACTCCCACTACGACATGAACACCGTCTATATCGACGCGCTGTTCCGGCACCTGGAATGGACCGGCGATCGCCAGCTGGCCCGCGAGCTGTGGCCGACCATCACCCGGCACCTGGCCTGGGAGCGCCGCCTGTTCCGCCGCGAATACGGCCCGCGCAAGCTGCCGCTGTACGAGGCCTATGCCGCGATCTGGGCCAGCGATCATCTGGCCTATAACGGCGGCGGAGCGACCCACGCCTCGGCCTATCAGGCCTATCACAATCGCATGGCCGCCCGGCTGGCGCGGCTGATCGGCGAGGATCCGACGCCCTACGACCGCGAGGCCGACGCGATCCAGGCGGCGATGCGCGCGCTGCTGTGGATGCCGGACGCCGGCGCCTTCGGCGAGTATCGCGACCTGATGGGCCAGCAGCGGCTGCACCCGGCCTTCGGCCTGTGGACCTACTACCACGCCGTCGATTCCCAGATCGTCTCGCCGACCGACGCCTGGCGGATGTCGGACGCGCTGAAGCGGCTGCCGCGCGTCCCGATCAAGGGCCCGGGCGTGCCCAGCGACGCGTCCTACGGCCTCTACGCCACGACCGACTGGCTGCCCTATGCCTGGTCGATCAACAACGTCGCCACCCAGGAGAACCTGCACACGGCCCTGGCCCTGTGGCAGGCGGGGCGGAGCGACCAGGCCTTCACCCTGACCAAGAGCGGTCTGCTGGCCAGCATGTTCATGGGCATCTCGCCGGGCAACATGGGCACCCTGGCCTGGCCGGACGTCTATCGCCGGGAGTCGCAGCGCGACTTCGCCGACAGCGCCGGGGTGACGGCGCGGACCCTGGTCGAGGGGCTGTTCGGTCTGCGGCCGGACGCCCTGGCCGCGACCATGACCATCCGCCCGGGCTTCCCGGCCAGCTGGGACCACGCCGCGATCGCTCATCCGGCCTTCGCCTACGCTTTCCGGCGCGCGGGCGATGAGGACCGCTGGAGCCTGAAGCCGGGCGACAAGCGTTTCAAGTCCGTGGTGCTGCGCCTGACCGCGCCGCGCGAGGGCGTGGCCAGTGTCGAGATCGACGGCGTCAAGGCGGTCTGGCGCTCGGCGCCCGACGCCATCGGCGGTCCGGCGATCGAGATCATCGCGCCCGGCGACAAGGCGGTCGAGGTCGTGGTGCGCTGGAGCGGCAAGGCCGTGGTCGCGCCGAGCTCGGAGGCGGCGGCCAAGAGCTTCGCGCGGGTCTCCCGCAACGGCCTGACCTGGCTGGAGCCGGTGGCGGGGACCGCGCCCGCGAAGGCGCCGTCGCCGACGGCGGTTGCTCCCGTGACGGGGCGCATGGATCCCGTGGACCTGACCTTCAATGACCGGGTCACCGCGATCTACGCCAGGAACAAGTACCGCTCGCCCCGGCCGCGCGGTCCGTCGCTGGGCCTGCCGGCCCAGGGGCTGGGCGGATGGGCCGGCCACGTCAACCAGATGGCCAGGATCGACGATGCCGGCCTGCGCAGGGTCGCTGCCGAAGGGCAGGGGAAGATTACGATCCCGGGCGGTGCGGTCTTCCGCACGCCCGACGCGCCCGACGCCCCGAACATCGTCTTCACCTCGCTGTGGAGCAACTATCCGAAAGCGGCCGCCACGCCGCTGTCGGGCAAGGCGACCCGCCTGCACCTGCTGATGGCCGGCTCGACCAACCCGATGCAGAGCCGTTTCGAGAATGGCGAGGTGGTGGTCGCCTACCAGGACGGAACCACGGCGCGGCTGCCGCTACGCAATCCCGATACCTGGTGGCCGATCGAGGAGGACTATTTCCTCGACGACTACCAATTCCGGGTCGATGCCCCGCCGCCGACGCGGGTGGACCTGGCGACCGGCAAGGTCCGGGTGCTGGACCCTCAAGGCTTCAAGGGGCAGGGGCGCGAGGTTCCGGGCGGGGCGGCCACGGTGCTGTCGCTGCCGCTGGATCCGAGCAAGTCGCTGCGCTCGCTGACGGTGCGCACGACGGCCAACGAGGTCGTCATCGGCCTGATGGCCGCGACGCTGGAGCGGCCGCATTGAGTGTTATTCAGGACATTACCTGCGCGGCGGGATCGAGATCGCAAAAGCTCACTCTTGGAGGCATGAAATACTGAACTTTTATTGGCCAAGACCCGGCGATTCTTCAGGGGCTGGTCGCCTGAGCGCGTGACGGTCGCGCGCCCGGATTCGGAGGTCTCGCCGAGCGAGGCGCTCTACCGGTTCGACGGTGAAGAAGAATTGGGTATGCCAATTTAGCGCAGTTGGGGTGATGGGTGCGCCTCAGGTTGAATGCGCGATCAATGTCGGTTTGGCTCCAGCAATGTTATTGTATAGCAAGCGAAATTTTCGTCGTCGTTACGCGTCCCGCTCGCGCCCTCGCCGAGGTGGGGAAGCCGCTTTCGGGGAATTGGTCTATGCGCATCGGTGAAACACCATTCATTAGTGGTTGACTCGGAAGCCCTGTGAGCGTTCCATATTGAAAATGGTAAGGCCATAATGTGGGACTAAGGCGTGAGTGTCCGAGGTGGTGGCCTCGTGGCGCACGGCCATGTCTATGTATTTGGCAGGCGTTGAAGTCGCGGATCGTCCAGGTGATGTCCGCAAATGAAATGGGCGGAACAGGACGTGGTGAATAAAAGCGTATCGATCGGCGTCGTGGCGTCCGTATTCGCCGTGTATAGGCGCCAGGCCCATGGGGTCCGCCGCGCCGCGCTGCTGGGCGCGGTCGTGCTGGCCGCGCCGGCGTTCGTCCATGCCGCGACAATCGGCCAGAACCAGCCCGCCCGCTCGCTGACCGCCGAACGTCTCACCGAGCTGCCGGCCGCGCAGCGCGCGGCTTGGGCCGCCTATATCAAGCGCTCGCAGGCCCAGATGCAGAAGGACAAGGCGACCCTGGCGGCCGAGCTTTCGCCAGGCCAGACGCCGCCGCCGCCGCCCGAGGCGGGCAGCAGCCACATGCCGCTGGACAAGGACGCGGCCTGGTACGCCAGCGCCGAGGCCCGCGCGATCGCCGACACCATCGTCAGCTTCCAGACCCCGGCCGGCGGCTGGAGCAAGAACCAGGACCGCACCAAGCCGCCGCGCCTGAAGGGCCAGCGCTACGCCAACAACGCCGAGCATATGGCGCTGGACGATAGCTTCGACGCGCCGGTCGACCGTTTCTGGACCTTCGTGGGCACGCTGGACAATGGCGCGACCACCACCGAGATGCGCTTCCTGGCCAAGGTCCAGCAGCAGCTGCCGGGCAAGGACGGCGACGCTTACCGCGCCAGCATCGTCAAGGGCGTGAACTACCTGCTGGCCGCTCAGTATCCGAACGGCGGCTGGCCGCAGATCTATCCGATCGAGGGCGGTTTCCACGACGCTGTGACGTTCAACGACAACGCCGTGGCCGAGGCCGCGATGATCCTGGAGGACGTCGCCGAGGCCAAGCCCGAGTTTGCCTTCGTCCAACCGGCGCTGCGCAAGACCGCCGGCGCGGCTTCGGCTCGCGCCATCCGGCCGATCCTGGACGCCCAGGTCGTGGTCGACGGCAAGAAGACCATCTGGCCGCAACAGGTCGACCCGCTGACGCTGAAGCCCAGCTCGGCCCGCGACTACGAGATGCGCTCGCTGGCCAGCGCCGAGAGCACCGACATCCTGCTGTTCCTGATGCGCCAGCCCAGGCCGACCTCCGAGATCAAGGGCGCGGTGCATGCCGGCGTCGCCTGGCTGAAGGCTCACGCGATCTACGACAAGGCTTTCACCAAGGTCAGCGACGAGGAAGGGCGCAAGCTGGTCGCCCAGCCGGGCGCGGGCCCGATCTGGTCGCGCAACTACGACCTGCGCACCGGGCAGCCGATCTTCGGCGACTGGGGCAAGTCCATCCATGACGACGTGAACGAAATCTCGAAGGGGCGCCGCAACGGATACTCCTGGTATTCGGCGGGACCGCAGAAGGCTTTGGACGCCTACGCCAAGTGGGTGCCGGCCAACCCTTAGGAAATCGAAGACCTACGCGGAGCGGCGAAGACCAACACAACAAGCCGCCCGCGCCAGAACGTCCGCCGACAGTGCGGATGGCTGAAAGACGAAAAACTAGGGCTGGAAATACCGGGGTAGGGAAATGAACATCTCGAAGAATACGGACGCCGTCGCGTTGAAGCTGATGGTGGGCGCGTCGGTCGTGGCGCTGGCCGTGGGGGCCGCGAGCGCCGCTCGGGCTCAGACCGCGGCGGCGGCCGCCTCAGAACCGGCCGCCGCCGCGCAGGTCGAGGAGATCGTCGTGGTCGGCGCGCGCAAGGCCGAGCAGTCGGCGATCCAGCGCAAGAAGCGCGCGGCCACCAACCAGGACTCGATCGTCGCCGACGACGTCGGCAACTTCCCCGACAAGAACGTCGGCGAGGCCGTCGCCCGCATCGCCGGGGTGGCGCTGGATGTCGCCGACGATGGCCAGCAGGGCGGTTTCACCATCCGAGGCCAGGGCGCGGACCTGGTGCGGGTCGAGGTCGACGGCATGTCGATGCTGTCGACCAGCGACCAGGGCGGTCGCGCCGTGACCAGCCTGGGCGACATGTCCTCGGACCTGATCAAGAGCGTCGACGTCGTGAAGGGGCAGACCGCCGACATGACGCCCGGTGGCGTTGGCGGCACGGTGCGGATCGAGCAGCGCAGCGGCCTGGATTTCTCCAAGCCCATGGTCAAGCTGAACGTCCAGTACCAGAACAATTCGCTCGAAAGTAAGTGGTCGCCGCGCATCAACGCCTTCGCTACGCGCAAGTTCTTTGACGACCGTCTCGGCATCCTGGTGAACTTCACCTATGACGACGCGCGCACCGTCACCGACACCGCGCGGGTCTCGGACAAGCAGGCCGGCTATCTGCCGCTGGGCGACCACGACAACTCGGCCTCGAAGACCTTCACCACGCCCTACGATCCGATCGCCGCGGCGGTCACCAGCAAGGCGGGCTGCGCCAGCCTGCCGGCGCCGGTGGGGACCGCGACCGACTCCCGCCTGAACTGCTTCGCGCAGTTCGAGGACATGGTCCCGTCGCTGGTGCGCTTCAGCCGCGGCATCCGCGAGGACAAGCGCTATTCGGCCCAGTTCCGCGCCGACTTCCGGGTCAACGACGACCTGACGGTCTTCGCGTCGTACAATCCCAATCTGAACTTCCAGAACTCCGACGCCTTCAATCTCAGCGTCGCCAGCCCGACGGGCACGACCAACGCCGCGGGCGTCCTGACGACCAGCATGCGCAACGTCACGGTCAATGCGAACCACTATGTGACGCAATACGACCTGATCCGGGGCAACGGTTCGACGACCCTGAACTGGACGTCGCAGGACCGCTACATCGAGCGTCGCGACCAGCAGCACTACCTGCAGACCGGCGCCGACTTCTACAAGGGCGGCTGGACCGTCAAGGCCCGCGCCCAGTACGGCCTGGCCAAGGGCAAGCGCGAGGACGAGGCCTTCAGCTTCGTCGCCCCGATCCCGCAGGCGACGTTCAAGATGGTGCCTGAGAACGGCCTGTGGACCATGTTCGCGCCGTCCTCGGTCGATCTGGCCAGCGCCGCCGCCTACTATCCCGTCCTGGGCGCCAACGGCCTGAGCGCCACCTCGCAGCTGGAATACACGCCGCAAGCCGACAAGAGCCGGGAGCTGAACTACCAGATCGACGTCACCCGCGAGTTCGAACACCTGGGCCCGATCAAGGACATCAAGTTCGGCGTCCAGCGTCGCGACCACGACAACTGGACCTGGCGGGAAGACAGTTTCGACATAGCGCCCGGCGTCACCATGTACCGCGCGCGCAGTCTCGACCTGCTGCAGTACTGCGTGCCGTCGGCGGCGCCGGCGTCCGCGCCCTGCCAGTTCGGCACGGCCAATCGTCCCAGCACGACGGTCAAGGATCAGCAGTACCGCACGTACACCCTGACCCAGACGCAATATCAGTCGCTTATCAACAACAGCCTGCAGGACATTCCGGGCGGCCAGTTCTTCGGCGGCATGCCGGGGCGCGGCAACCTGCTCGACACCTGGTCGGCCTACAACTTCCAGACCTTCTTCAAGGAGTTGGGCCAGTACGCCGACCTCAGCCGTCACAACCCCGACTGTCTCTACAGCTGCCTGGCCTCGGACGGCAAGGTCTACAAGCGTCCGTCGTACTCGACCAACGAGAAGACCGCCTCGGCCTACGCCATGATGGACTTCGAGACGCGGCTGGGCTGGATGCCGCTGATGGGCAATGTCGGCGTGCGCTACCAGAAGGTCGACGTCTCGGCCCAGCCGTCGGTCGTGGTCAACCAACTGACGATCGACCCTGCGATCCTGGCGGCCCTCAACAGCGGCCAGACCGTCGACCCGAACAAGGTGATCACCAGCACCTTCGTCTCGCGCACGGTGAAGGACATCCATCGGGAGACCAACGACTTCCTGCCCAGCCTCAACCTGGCCCTCTGGCCGATCGAGGACCAGTTCGTGGTCCGCTACTCGATCGCCAAGCAGCGCGCGCGCCCCAGCATGCTGCAGCTGACCGGCAAGGAAGCGGCGACCTGCAGCAAGATGGACGAGGCCACGCGGGCGGCCGTCGAGAAGCTGATCGCCCAGTACCCGGCCCAGTTCAACGATCCGGCCGTCGACAACGAGGACTCCGGCGCCCTGATCCGCGGCGACGCGGCCAACAACTGCACGGGCCGGATCGGCAATCCGGAGCTCAAGGGCTATGCCGCCACGACCCAGAACCTGTCGGCGGAATGGTACCCGAACCGCGACACCCAGCTGAGCGTGGGTCTCTTCGCGATCGACGTGAAGTCGGGCTATCCCGACAGCGTGAACGTGAACGACTACAAGATCGACGGCGACGTCTACAGCGTCGGCACCTACGAGGACGGTCCTGGGGGGCTGAAACAGAAGGGGGTCGAGGTCGCCGGCCGCACGGCCTTCACCTTCCTGCCCTGGCGTCTGCGCTATACTGGCGCGGGCTTCAACTACGCCCGGACGAAGTCCAACGAGACCAACACCGAGATCGATCTGATCACCGGCAAGGCCCTGCCGCCGGTCAAGCAGTCCGACTACACCTACAACCTGAACTTCTGGTACGACGATGGCCGCCTGAACGCGCGCATCGCCTACCAGCGGCGCGACATGTACTACGACCGCACCGAAGCTGCCGGCCTGAACCGCGTGCCGACGATCAGTGGCGGGACGGTGACGTCGTACTACAAGATGGTCACCCCGATCTTCAAGATCGGCACCAAGTCGCTGGACGCGCGGGCCTCATACAAGCTGACCAAGCGGATCCAGCTGTTCGCCGAGGGCAAGAACCTGCTCGACGATAAGATCTCGCGCTTCACGCCGGAAACCTACCGCAACATCGGCGGCGGCACGCCCTACGTGTTCGACACCACCTATATGGGCCGCCGTTACTATGTCGGCATGACCGCAACGTTCTAAACCTACACTATGGGTCCGGTCTCGCGAGGGGCCGGACCTTGGAGTTTGAGTGACCATGCGGGCAGCCAGCGCGTCGCGTCGTGGGTTCCTGCTCGGCGCCGGCGCGCTGGGCTTGTCGGCCGCCTTGCCCGCCGGGGCGGCGGACCGGCCGGGTCTGGCGCAACTGGCCGCCGCCTTCGCCCGGCCGCCCGGCGACAGCCGACCCATGGCCCGCTGGTGGTGGTTCGGCGGCGCGGTCGAGGCCGACGAGATCGTCCGCGAGATCCGGGCCATGAAGGCCGGCGGCTTCGGCGGGTTCGAGATCCAGCCCGTCTATCCGCTGTCGCTGGACAACCCGCAGCTGGGGATCCGCAACAAGCCGTATCTGTCGAAGGACTTCCTCGACATGGTCTCGGTCGCGGCCCGGACGGGGCGCGAGGAGGGGCTGCGGGCCGACCTGACCCTTGGCTCCGGCTGGCCCTTCGGTGGGCCGCATATCGACGCCGAGCTGGCCGCCTCGCGGGTGATCAAGCAGGACCTGCCCGCGCCCGCAGGCACCGAGGCCGTCGACCTGCCGGCGCTTCAGCCCGGCCAGCGCTATGTCGCCGCCTTCGTCGGGACGTCTCCGGGCGAGGCCAAGCCTGTTGAGATCACCGGCTCGCGCGCAACGTTCGCCAAGGCCTCGACCGAACGGACGCTGTACCTGGTCCTGCAGGCCCGCACCCGCCAGCAGGTCAAGCGGCCGACCGTCGGGTCGGAGGGCTTTGTCCTCGACCACCTGAATGCGCGGGCCGTGCGCAAGCATCTCGACACGGTCGGCGAGCCGCTGCTGGCGGCGTTTGGCGACGACCGACCCCACGCCATCTTCAGCGACAGCCTGGAGGTCTACGGCGCCAACTGGACCGACGACCTGCTGGAGCAGTTCAAGGCCCGGCGCGACTACGACCTGGCGCCGTACCTGCTGAGCCTGTTCGTCGATGACGAGCGCTCGGCGGGCGTCCGCTACGACTGGAGCCTGACCCTGTCGGAGCTGGTCAACGAGTGCTACCTGTCCCAGGTCAGCGCCTGGGCCAAGACCCGCCAGACCCTGTTCCGCTCGCAGACCTATGGCATCCCGGCCGTGACCCTGTCGTCCAACCGCCTGGTCGACCTGGCGGAAGGCGAGGGGGCCGAATGGCGGCTGGCGACCTCGACCCGCTGGGCCAGTTCGGCCAACCACCTGTACGGCCAGGCCGTGACCTCGGCCGAGAGTTTCACCTGGCTGCACAAGGGCGCGTTCCGGGCGACACCGCTGGATATCAAGGCCGAGGCCGACGTGCTGCTGCTGCAGGGCGTCAACCAGTTCGTCGTCCACGGCTGGCCCTATTCGCCGCCGAAGGTTCCCGAGCCCGGCTGGGCGCTCTACGCGGCGGCGGTGTTCAACGACCACAATCCATGGTGGCCGGTGATGGCCGACGTGAACCTCTATCTTCAGCGTCTCAGCTGGCTGCTGCGCCAGGGCGAGAACGTCGCCGACGTCGCCCTGTACGTCCCGACCGAGGACATCATGTCGGGCTTCAAGCCGGGCAAGGACGTCTCGATCAATGACGAGCTGCGCAAGACCTTCCCGGCCGCCATCCTCGAGGGGCTGATCGACGGCGGCTACAATTTCGACCTGATCGACGGCGACGCCATCCTGCGCCGGGGCGTGCGCTACCCCGCGCTGGTCCTGCCGCACATCGAGCGCATCGCGCCGGACGTCTACGACCGCATCCAGGCCTTCGCGGCCGGCGGCGGGATCGTGGTTTCGGTCGGACCGCCGCCATCGAAGGCCCCGGGGCTGACGGACGCCGAACCCCGGAGCCGCCGCGTGGCCGACCTGTCGGCGGCGTTGTTCGGCGGCAAGGCCAGGGGCGCGGCGGTCACCGACGAGACCGGCCTGATCCGGACGCTGAACGGTCTCATACCGCCCGACCTCGGCGGCGCGCCTCCGGGCGTCGGGTTCGTGCATCGCCGCCTGGCCGGCGGGGATGTGTATTTCGTCGCCAACACCACCAACGCCCCGATCGCCGCGCCGCTGACCTTCGGGGTGGGCGAGCCGACCGGCCAGGCCTGGGATCCGGTGACGGGCGCGGTCGATGATTTCCGGGCGGGGGGCGAGGTCCGCCTGGCGGCGTTCGAGTCCAGGGTCTTCGTCTTCGGCCAGGGTCTGGCGACGCCGGCCGCGTCCCGCAAGATGGGGGACGAGCGCGGCCTGCCGCTGACCGGCGGCTGGCGCCTGAAGGTCGGCGACAAGGTAGTCCCTGCGGACACCCTCGGATCGTGGACGGTCGATCCAACGCTTCGGCACTATTCCGGCCAGGGAATCTACATGCGGGACCTCGACCTGACGGCCGGCGACCTGGCCTGGCCGGCGATCCGCCTGGACCTGGGGGCGGGCGGACCGGGCGTCGCCAACGAGCGCAAGGGACCCGGCTACTACGCCCAGTACGACGCGCCGGTGCGCGACGCGGCCGAGGTGTTCGTCAACGGCCAGCGAGCCGGCGCGATCTGGTGCGCACCGTTCCGCCTGGACCTGAAGCCCCATCTGAGGCCGGGCCGCAACCGGCTGGAGATCCGGGTCTACAATACTGCGATCAACAGCCTGGCCGGCCGTCCGCCGGCCGACTACTCGGCGCTGCGGACCGTCTATGGCGACCGTTTCCAGCCCCAGAACATGAGCGCGCTGACGCCATTGCCCTCGGGCCTGATCGGCGCGCCCAGCTTGCGGTTCGGACCCTAGTCGCCACGCAGCACCGGTGCGGGGCGCTGCGACAGAGCCAGGCTGGCGGCGATCAGGCCGCCGAGGGTGGCAAGGCCGGTGGCGCCGGCCAGCAGCACCAGAACGCCGCTCCAGTCGACGCTCCAGCTGGCTTCGAACACCTTGACCACCACCGGCCACGCGGCGGCGAAGCCGAACAGCACCCCGGCCGCGCCCGCGATCAGCCCGACCGCGCCGTACTCGATGACATAGGCGATCAGGATCTGGCCGCGCGTGGCGCCCAGCACCTTTAGCGTCGCCGCTTCCCGGGCTCGCGCGCGTGCGCCGGCCGCGATCGCCCCGGCCAGGACCAGCAGGCCCGCCAGGCCCGCGACGGCTGCCGCGCCGCGCACGGCCAGCGCCAGGCGGTCGAACAGGGAGGCGGCGGCGTCCAGTTGTTCGCGGACGCTGATCACGTTCACGCCCGGGAAGTCCTGGCCCAGCCTCCGGGTCAGGGCGGCTTCCTGGTCGCGGCCCAGCCGGATGATCGCCACGCTGCGCAGGTCGGCGCCCTCCAGCGTCGCGGGATTGAAGATCAGGGCGAAGTTGGGCCCGAAGCCGCCGAAGTCGACCTTGCGCAGGACGGCGATGCGGGCCTCGATCTCGCGGCCCAGCACCAGCACGGTGAGGGTGTCGCCGACCTTCAGGCCGGCCGCCTGAGCGATCTCGACATTCAGGGCCACCTGGGGCGGGCCGGCGTCGTTGGCGGTCCACCAGCGGCCGGACACGACGCCGGCGCTCTTCGGCTCCTTGGCGAACAGGGACAGGCTGATGTCGTTGTCGAAGGCCCAGCGTTCCGAGGGCTTGATGGTCTTCACGTCGACCGGCTTGCCTTTCAGGGCGACGATCCGGCCGGTGGCAAACGGCATGCGCAGATAGGCGCCCTGGTCCAGCGGGCCGGTGACGGCGGCGACCGCGGCGTCGAAGGCGGCGGCGCGGTCGGCGGGGATCTCGGTGAACACCATGGCCGGCGCGGTGCGCGGGGCCACGTCGCTGACCTGGGCCAGCAGCGCCGACTGGATCAGCACCACGCAGGCCAGCAGCGCGACACCCAGGCCGATGGCCGGGCTGGCGGTGCGGGCGGCCGACCCAGGGCCGGCCAGGTTGGCCAGGCCCAGCTTGGCGGGGCCGCGCGTCAGGCGGCGGGCTCTTCCCGCGCTCCAGGCCGCGATCCGGCCCAGGGCCGACAGCAGGCCGAAGGCGATCGCCACGCCCGCGATCATGATCGCGGCGGCCAGGGGCGTCGGGGCGGTGGCCACGGCCAGGGCGGCGAGGCCAAGGCCGGCCGCGACCGCGCCGAGCGTCTCCAGGCGCAGCGGCAGGCGAGCCTTGGGCGCGCGGCGGAACAGGGCCGACGGCGGGGTGCTGCGGGCCCGGGCCAGCGGGACCAGCGAGAAGGCCGCCGCCGCCAGGATCCCGAACAGCCCGGCCTTGGCCAGCGGCCAGGGATAGAGCTTGAACAGCGCCGGGATCGGCAGACTGGAGCCGGCGACCTGGCCCAGGATCAGCGGCGCGACGCCGCCGACCACCAGGCCGATCGTCACCCCCAGCAGGGCCAGGACGCCGATCTGGATCAGATGCAGGTCGCGGATCAGGCTGCTGGGCGCGCCCAGGGCCTTGAGGACCGCGATGGCCGGCTCGCGCGTCGCCAGATAGGCCGACACCGCGCCCGCGACGCCCAGGCCGCCGGCGACCAGCGAGGCCAGGCCGATGAAGCCCAGGAAGTACTCCAACTGGTCGATCAGCCGCCGCGCGCCAGGCGCGCTGTCCAGCCGGTCGCGGACCCGGAAATGAGCGTCGGGAAACGCCGCCTGGACGGCCTTGCCCACGGCGCGCGGGTCCTGGCCCGAGGGCAGGGCGATGCGGACGGTGCGGCTCGAGAGGCCGCCCGGCGCGAGCAGGCCTGAGCGGTCCAGCACGTCGCCCCGGACCAGGATGCGCGGCGCGATCGAGAAGCCGCGCGACAGGCCGTCGGGTTCGCCCAGCAGGCGGGCGCGCACGACCAGGGTCATGGGCCCTGCCTCGAACCGGTCGCCGATCTTCAGGTGCAGGCGGTCCAGCAGGGCGGGCTCGACCGCCGCGCCGGGCAGGCCGTCCTGGTTGGCCAGGGCGGCCGCCAGGCTGGGCGCGCCCTCCAGCTTGATCGCGCCGGCCAGGGGAAAGCGCCCGTCGACGCCGCGCAGGCTGACGAGGCGGCGCTCGCCATTCGCCGCCTGGGCCATGGCGCGGGCGCCGGCGGCGTAGGTGGTGACGCCCAGCTTGGCGAAGGCCGCGCGTTCCTTGTCGGTGAAGTCGCGGTTTTCGATCGAGAACGACAGGTCGCCGCCCAGGATCTCGCGCGCCTGGCTGGCCAGGCCCTGGCGGAAGGCTTCGGCGGTGGAGCCGGCGGCGGCGATGGCGGCTACGCCCAGGGCCAGGCAGGCCAGGAAGATGCGGAAGCCGCGTACGCCCGAGCGCAGCTCGCGGGCGGCCAGGCGGAAGGCCAGGGGAAGGGCGGGCTGCGCCATGCTCAAGCCTGGATCCGCCCGTCGGCCATCCGTACGATGCGGTCGGCGCGACTGGCCAGGCTGGGATCGTGGGTGACCATGACCAGCGCCGCCCCGACCTCGGCCACCAGGTTGAACATCAGGTCGGCCACCGAGGCGGCGGTGGCGCCGTCCAGATTGCCGGTCGGCTCGTCGGCGAACAGCAGGGCCGGGCGCGCGGCCAGGGCGCGGGCCAGGGCCACCCGCTGCTGCTCGCCGCCCGACAGCTGGTGCGGATAGTGGGTCAGGCGCGCCGAGAGGCCGACGCGGGCCAGCCAGTCGCGCGCGGTTGGAAGGGCGTCGCGGGTTCCGGCGATCTCCATGGGCGTGGCGACGTTCTCCTCGGCGGTCATGTTGGGCAGCAGGTGGAATTGCTGGAACACCAGGGCCGCCCGGCCGCGCCGCAGGCGGGCCCGGCCGTCCTCGTCCAGCGTCGCCAGGTCCTGGCCGAACAGCTTCACCGTGCCGGCCGTTGGCTCCTCCAGTCCGGCCCCGACGGCGATCAGTGACGACTTGCCCGATCCCGACGGTCCGACCACGGCCACGCGCTCGCCGGCGCTTATGACCAGGTCGACGCCGCGCAGGATGTTCACGGGTCCGGCGGCGGAGGGCAGGGTCAGGGCGACGGCGTCGAGGACCAAGGGCGTGGCGGGCTGGACGTCGTCGGACATGTCGCTTCCTGTGTGGCCGGGCTTGTTCCGCCGGCAGCTGACCTACATAGGAAGGCATGAGCCCGACCGCACAGCGTTTTCCCGACCGCCGCCGAATTTTGCTGGCCCTTGGCCTGCTGCCCCAGATCGCCGCCGCGCCGAAGGCGCCGGTCGTCACCGTGCTGGGCGACTCCATCACCGCAGGCCTGGGCTTGCCAGCGCGCGACGCCATGCCGGCCCAGCTGCAGGCGGCGCTGCAGCGGCTGGGCGTGTCGGCGGTGGTGCGGGCGGCCGGCGTGTCGGGCGACACCAGCGGCGGCGGGCTGGCGCGGGTCGGCTTCAGCGTCGCCGACGACACGACCATCTGTGTCGTGGCCCTGGGCGGCAACGACCTGCTGCAGGGCGTCGATCCGGCCCAGACCAAGGCCAATCTGCGCGGCGTCCTTCAGAAGCTGAAGGCGCGGAACGTCGGCGCGGTCCTGGTCGGCGTAGGCGCCCCGCCACTGATCGGCGCGACCTACGCCCGCGAGTTCAACGCCATCTATCCCAGCCTGGCGCGGGAGTTCGCCGTGCCGCTGTACGGCAACATCCTGGCGGGGGTGGGCGGGGTTCCGGCCCTGATGCAGCGCGACGGCATCCATCCCAATGCGGGCGGCGCCAGGCGGATCGGTGAGGCCCTGGCCCCGATCGTGGCCAGGGCCCTGAAGGGCCGGGGCTAGCCCGCCGTCGCGGTCTCGCGCTTGGGCAGACGCCAGCCCGGGCGGATGAAGTGGCACGTGTAGCCGTTGGGGATGCGCTCCAGATAGTCCTGGTGCTCGGGCTCGGCTTCCCAGAAGTCGCCGGCGGGGGCGATCTCGGTCACGACCTTGCCCGGCCACAGGCCCGAGGCGTCGACATCGGCGATGGTGTCCTCGGCCACCCGGCGCTGCTCGTCGGAGGTATAGAAAATCGCCGAGCGATAGCTGCGGCCGATATCGTTGCCCTGGCGGTTGCGGGTGGTCGGGTCGTGGATCTGGAAGAAGAACTCCAGCAGTTGGCGATAGCTGATCAGCGCCGGATCGAACTGGATCTCGATGGCCTCGGCGTGGTCGCCGTGGTTGCGGTAGGTGGCGTTGGGCGTGTCGCCGCCGGAATAGCCGACGCGGGTCTTCAGGACGCCCGGATAGCGGCGCAGCAGGTCCTGCACGCCCCAGAAGCAGCCGCCGGCCAGGATGGCGGTTTCGGTCTCGGTGCTCATCGGCTCGATATCCTTCTCAAGGCAGCCCGACGCTTCGCGTGGGCGGCGGTCACCGGATCAGGTGGGCGCGCCGCCTAACGATGTCCAGGGGCGGCCGTGGAGGCGCGAGCGATCAACCGGAGTTCGGCCTGGAGGCTTTCGACCGGCTCGCCGCCTGGGCGGGCGAGGGCGATGGCCAGGCGCACGGCCGAGGCGGCCATGTCGGCGATCGGTTGGTGGATCGTGGTCAGTTCGGGCCAGACCGTCGTGGCGACCGACGTGTCGTCGAACCCGGCGATGCTGAGATCGGCGGGCACCGAAAGGCCCAGGCCGTGGGCGACCGCATTGGCGGCCGCGGCCATGTCGTCATTGGCCGCGAAGATCGCAGAGGGGCGGGGGCGCACGTCCAGCAGCCGGCGCGCGGCCTCTAGGCCGCCGCGATAGCTGAAGCCGCCGTCGGCCACATAGGCCTCGGGCACGGATAGGCCCCTGGCCGCCATGGTCTCGCGGAAGCCTCTTTCGCGCAGGGCGGCCGTGGAGTGTTCCGCCGCGCCGCGCACGAAGGCGATGTCGACATGGCCCAGATCCAGCAGGTGCTGGGTCATCATCCGCGCGCCGTCGAAATCGTCGACGAAGACGGCCGGTGGCCCCTGGCGTGGCTGGGCCGTCGCGAAGCGGACGGCTCCCACCCCCGCGGCGGCGAGGCTTTCGAGGATGGCCGGGTCGTCGCAAAGCGGCGGCGGCAGGATCACCGCGCCGACCCCGGCCTCGACCAGTTTCCGCACCGCCAGGGCGGGGGTCGGATGCGCCTGGGTCGGCTCGACCAGCAGTTGGCAGCTGCTGAGGCTGGCCTGGCGAAAGGCGCCCATCAGATAGGTGCTGAGGTTCGAGGAGCCGGCGTTCGAATAGAGCATGCCGACCTGCGCGATCCCCATGCGCGTGGCGCGGGCCAGGACGTTGGGGCGATAGCCCAGGGTGGCGATCGCCGTCTCGACCTTGGCGCGGACCGCCGGCCGCACGTGCGGGTGGTCGTTGACGACGCGAGAGGCGGTCATCGACGAAACCCCGGCCAATTGTGCGACGTCATGGATGGTGGGCGTCGGGCGCCTGGAGGTGCTCAAGACGGTTCGGGCCTCTTCTCGACGGACTCATCGTCCGTCACGCATGGCTTTAGCGTGGGATTGGTATCGTAAACAATGGGCATGCGCCCGCGAAGAATTTCGACCGCGTGGCTGGTGCGCGGCGAGCGTCGTGGAGCGCGGGCGGGGAATTACCTCTTGTTCGATATGAATGATATCGATATCAAATCTTCAATCCTAAGCGGTGAGAACGCCGTGGGACGCCGGGGAGCAAGCGCCGATGCATCATCTGGTCAGGAGATCGGCAGGGGTCGGGGTGGCCGCCGGCCTATGCCTGGGCGCGGTCGCCAAGGCGGGGCCCGCGTCGCGCCTGGAGGTCTATCCCGCGCCGCCCGGCGGTCTCGTCTACAGTCTGCACAACGACACCTTCACGGTGCGCGTGCGTCAGCCCGGCGGCGTCTGGCGCGATCTCTTCGAGTACGACGTCACGATCGACGCCGACGGGCCCAGCAAGGCCTCGATGGCGCAGTTCGATTTCGAGGGGGCGGTGGAGATCGGCGTCCGCAAGAACAACGGCGACTTCAAGCGCGTCGAGGTTCGCCCGACGCGCAACGGGATCAAGCCGACTGTGCGCGACGGCCTGGTCACCTTCACGATCGACAGGCCGCAGAACCTGTCGGTCGAGTTCGATGGCGACCGTTTGCACAACCTGCACATCTTCGCCGGCGCGCCGATCCCGCGGCCCGCGGCCGGGCCGGACGTGGTCGTCTACGAGGCCGGCCTGCACAAGCCGCCGGCCGACACCGGCTTCTTCCCGGTCGCCTCGGGCCAGACGATCTATCTGGCGCCCGGCGCCGTCCTGCAGGGGTTGTTCAAGATCGACAAGGTCGAGAACGTGCGCATCCTCGGGCGCGGGATGATCGATCGCCCCTCCGATCAGCTGGTCGTGCAGGACTCCCGAAATGTCCTGGTCGAGGGGCTGACCTTCCTGACGCCCAAGCACGGAACGATCGCCTGCGCCTCCTCCAGCCAGGTGACCTTCCGGGACATCAAGACGCTGAGCAACGGGACCTGGTCGGACGGGATCAACGTCTTCGCATGCCAGGACGTCACCGTCGAGCGCGCCTTCATCCGCACCTCCGACGACAGCGTGGCGATCTATGCCACCCGCAAGTCCGGGGCGGGAGACACCCGTGGGGTGCGAGTGCGCCAGTCGGTGTTCTGGCCCGACGTGGCGCACGCCGTGTTCATCGGCCTGCATGGCGACACCGACAAGCGCAACGTCGTCGAGGACATCGGCTTCGAGGACATCGACATCCTGGGGCTGGACGAGGACGATCCCGAATACCAGGGCGCGCTGGCGATCAGCGCCGGCGACGGCAACACGGTGCGAAACATTGTCTTCGACGGCGTGCGGGTCGAGGCGATCGAGGAGGGCAAGCTCTTCAACGTCCGCACCGTGTTCAACGCCAAGTACGGGACCAGTCCGGGTCTGCTGGTCGATGGCGTGCATTTCCGCAACATCCGCTTCACCGGGGCGGGCTGGGCCAGTCCCTCGACGATCTCCGGCTTCGCGCCGGACCGGCCGGTGCGCAACGTCTCGTTCGAGAACGTGACGATCGCCGGGCGACGGTTGAAACGGGCCGATCCGGCGCTGATCGAGATCGGGCCCAATGTCGATGGCGTGACCTTCAAATAGGCGAGGAGACGATGGCGACCGAAGTCTTCCGCTGGGCTCCGCTGAGGCGCACCGGCCGCGTGGCGCTCTATCGGCAGATCGCCGACCAGCTCCGCGCGGCCATTCTCCGGGGCGAGGATCGCCTGCCAACGGAGCGCGAGCTGGCCAGAGGGTTCGCGGTGGCCAGGGTGACGGTGCGGGCGGCCCTGGACCTGCTGGCGGCTGACGCGCTGATCTCACGCCAACGGCGGCGCGGGACGCGGGTGCGCAAGGGCGCCGCCCTCTCCGTTGATCGGTTATCCGCATGATTTAATTGCGGAAAATTCTTCAGAAATGACGGCATTCGAAATCTCATTGACAGATTTTGAAAGTCACTGATATCGATATCAATAACAGTGCGTCGCACCGTTCGGCGCGCGGGAACAAGACCGGACAAAAGTCCGCAGGGGAGGTTAGGATGGGTGAGCACAACCCTCGGCGCGGCGAAGCCAGCGCACCGCAAGTTTCTCACATGGCCCTGATCCTGGCCGTCGGCGCGAGCCTGCTGACGACGGGCGCTGCGCATGCCCAAGCGGCGGCCAAGCCGGCCGCGCCAAAGGCCGAAACCGAAGCCGTCGCCGTCGACACGGTGATCGTCACCGGGGTCATGGCCGGCACGGTCGCCAAGAAGGCCAACGTCTCGTTTTCGGTGATCACCGAGGACGACATGTCCAAGTTCACCCCGATCAGCGCCGACGACATGCTGCGCGACATGCCCGGCGTGGTCGTCGAGTCCAACGACGGCGTGGCGCGCAACGAGGTCTTCACGCGCGGCATGACCATCGGCACCGGGGCCAACACTTCGGGTTACTTCTGGTCGACGATTCTGGAAGACGGCCTGCCCGTCGTGCCGTTCAAGTTCAGCGGTTTCCAGGACGGTTACTTCTATCGCGCCGACATCTCGACCAGCCGGGTGGAGTCGGTGCGTGGCGGTTCATCGGCCACGGGGGTGACCACCTCGGTGGGCGCGACCTTCAACTACATCACCGGTCCGGTGAAGCCGGGCGGCGTGATCCAGACCCGGGTCGGTTTCGAGGGCGAGGATCTGCACCTGTCGTGGAAGCAGGTCGACGGCGCCTACGGTTGGGTCAACAAGGCGGGCGACTTCGGCGTCGGCCTCAGCGGCTTCTACCGCCGCTCCAACGGCCAGGTGAACCCCGGCTGGGACCTGAACCACGGCGGTCAGTTCAAGGTGAACCTCTACAAGGACTACGCCACCTCGAAGGGTTCGGGCTCGTTCAACGTCATCCTCAAGCATCTGGACGACACCAACGCCGAGCTGACGACCTTCCAGCAGCCGACCTATGGCTATCAGGATCCGCAGGAGATCCCGGGTTTCGGCCGAGACGTGAACCTCTTCATGAACGGCGGCAAGCAGACGGTGCCGAACTACTTCAAGGACGGCGCGCACACGCTCGATCCGTCGGCGGGCTATCGTTACAAACAGGACGCCATTTCGCTGCGCTGGAACCACGACACGGACGGTCCGCTCAGCTTCACCGGCGCAGCGCGGCTTCAGAAGTCGACCTATCGGGGCCAGTCCTACAAGCCCCAGGGCCTGGCCTCGTTGGCCTCGGCGGCGGCGACGCGCGAGCGCTACGGCCTGAATATCAACAACCTGGATCGCACGCCGGGCTACTATGAGTACTACAACGCCGCCGGCGCGCTGGTGGCCCGCGTGGCCAACAACGTCAACGGCTCGCAGTTGGGAACCAACTATCGCACCGGCGCGGCCTGTCCGCGGGTGACGGCGACGACGTGGCAATCGAACAGCCTCTGTATCGTCGCCAACACCCTGCCAAACCGCGACATCGACATGCGCGGCGGCGTCGTCACCGCCACCATCCCCAGCGCTGACGGCTCCTTCAATTCCGGCACGGTCCCGGTCGGCAGCGCCTCGCAGGATCTGGTGCTGCAGACCCGCTCCGAAGACAACTACCGTGAATCCACGGACTACATGGGCAACTTCACGGCCACCTATCGCGGCGCGAACTACAGCTTCAACGCGGGGCTCTACGTCTCGCGTTCCAGCCAGAAGAACGACAACTGGGCCAATGGCTTGGGCATGTCGGCCTGGGCCGACGGCCAGGTCCAGAACCTGAACGTGAAGTACGTGACGAACACGGGAACCACCTATCAGCTGACCGACGCCGGCGGCTGGGGCTCCTATGGATCGGGTCTGTTCACCACCGTCTCGCAGCGCGCCAAGATCCGCGAGATTTCCCCCTATCTCGGCGCCAGCTGGTCGCCTGGAAAATGGGACTTCAACGGTAGCGCCAAGTATCAGCGCTTCGACGCCAAGACCTATTCGGAGACCTGGGACACCCGCAATTCCGGCGCGGCCTCACTGACCAACGGCGGCTTGGATAACGACCCGCTGACCGTCTACGACAACGTCTACATGACCAAGACCGCGGCGAAGGTGATCACGGCCGACAAGCACGTCACCAACTTCGACTACAGCGTCGCCCTGGGCTACAATTTCAACGACAGGCACAAGATCTACTACCGCTGGACCGACGCCAAGCAGCCCGCCGCCGGCGTCATCAATCGCTATTCGAGCGCGGCGACCTTGGTGCGCCCGCTTGGGCCGACGGCCTACATCAAGGGTCACGAGCTGGCCTATACGTTCGGCGATCGCAAGTTCAATGGCCAGATCACCTACTTCTACCAGAACTTCGCCGTGAATGACTATCCGACGGCGGTCGACAAGGACAACGTCTCGACCTACCTGCTGCCGGAGAACTTCAACAAGTACTTCACGCGTGGCGTCGAGGCCTGGGCCAAGTGGCGGGTCACCAAGGATCTGGAGTGGAGCCCGTCGGTCACCTATCTGAACGGCAAGACGACCGAGGCCTACACCTGGCTCAACACCGGCGCGAACGGCCTGGGCGCGGACGACGACGTGCTGCGCATCGACGCCGGCATCCTGGCCCGGTCACCGGAATGGACCATCAGCAACACGCTGTCCTATCGCTGGGGGGACTTCCGCTTCAACGCCCGTCACCGCTGGATGGACGTCCGCAAGCTGAACAACAACGCCTTGGATAAGCGCTATCTGCCCAGGCAGGACAACCTGGACATCTCGGTCCAATACTCGGGCCTGGAGAAGACACAGGTCACCCTGGACGTGCGTAACGTCCTGAACAAGCAGTACATCTCGGCTTACGATCCGATGATCAGCTCCAATCTTCCGACCAACGTCCAAGTCTACGACGTCGTCGCCCAGCTGCCGGAGTCCGGCTATCTGCTCAAGCGCAACGCGCCGCGCTCGATCTGGCTGACCGTCCGCAAGGAGTTCTAGGGGATAGGAGGGCGTGATGAGCAACGACTACGATCTGCGGCTCGTCGCGCCCTTCAGTCCGACGATCATCAAGGCCCGGATGTCCGAGGCGGTCGTCGAGCGCCTGAACGCCAGGGCGGACGCGATCGCCGCGTCCAGCGACGAGGCGGCCGCCCGCGACTGGTCCAAGCACCTGGCCGGCGTGGTCAGCGCCGAGGTTCGGTTCACGGACATCATCGGCGACATGCCGGACTTCACCGACTTCCTCTACGACGTGGCGCGCACCTATGCGTACCGTTGCGAAAACGCCCTGATGCACTTCAGCGACTACGACCGGACCGAGGAGCTGGAAGACAAGAAGCTGACGATCCAGATCAAGGAAGGCTGGGTCAACGACATGGTCGCCGGCGACTACAACCCCGCGCACTTCCACCAGGGCTGCCTGTTCAGCACCGTCGGCTTCCTGCGTGTCCCGGCGGGCTACGAGGACGAGTTCAAGGCCGACAAGGCCAGGCAGAACACGGCCGGCTGCCTGCAGTTCATCGACAGCCGCAGCGCCGTGGGCGTGCGCAACCTGTTCACCGTCAAGCCCGAGGTGGGGGACTTCTACCTCTGGCCGTCGTGGATGCTCCACTGCGTCTACCCCTTCAAGAGCCCCGGCATTCGCCGGTCCATCGCCATAAACCTCGCTTTGGCCTGAGAGATACGCGTTCATGTCCAACCGTCCGCTCGATCGTCGCATGGTGCTTCTGGCCGGCGGGGTGACCCTCGCGCCGCTTCCGGCGCTGGCCAAGCCGTCGGCCCAGAGCATCGAGGCCGTCTCGCCCGACGGCGCGCTGCGCGTCCGCCTGGCGGTCGGCGCGAAGGGCGCGGTCTGGAGCGTGACGTGGCGCGGCCAGACCATCCTGGCGCCGAGCGCCCTGGGCCTGACGCTGGCCGACGGCCGCGTCCTGGGCGAGCAGGCGCGGGCTCTGAAGACCGCGTCGCGGACGATCTCGGGGGATTGGAAGCCGCCGTTCGGCATCCGGGAGCGCTACGATCAGGCCTGCGGCGAGGCGCGCCTGGACCTGCTCGACCCGGCCACCGGGACGACGTTCAGCGTGCTGGCCCGCGCCTATGACCACGGCTGCGCGCTGCGCTACGTGCTGAACGATGCGGGCAAGGCCGGCCGCCTCGTCCTGTCTGGCGAAGCCACGCGCTTCGAGCTGCCCAAGGGCGCCAAGCTCTATGCCAGTCGCGACGAAGGCGAGTATCAGACCACGACCGCCGCCGGCCTGAACCCGCCGCCGCACCCGGACCTTACGGACAGCTCGGACAAGGGCGCCTTCGCCGACTTGCCGGTCACCGCGCTCCTGCCGCGCGCCGCCGTCCTGATCTCCGAGTCCGACCGGCTGCACTATCCGCGCGCCATGTTGCAGTCGTCCCCGGAGTCGGCGGACGGCCTGGCCGTGCGCCTGATGCGCTATCCGGCCCGCGCCACGGGCTATTCCGGTCCCGGCGATACGTCGCCCGAGCCGACCTTCGCGCTGGCCCCGGGCCAGGCGACGCCCTGGCGAGTCCTGATCGTCGGGCCTGATGAGGCTTCGCTGCTGCAGCGGGCCGATCTGATCCCGACCCTGGCCACGCCCAATCGTCTGGGCGATGTCGGCTGGGTGCGGCCGGGTAGGGCGGTGCGCGTGCGCAAGCCCTACTCGACCGAGGGGGCGATCAAGGTCATCGACTTCGCCGAGAAGCGGAAACTGGAATATATCGAGTTCGACGCCCAATGGTACGGCGACGGCACCGATCCCAGCGACGCCTCACGCCCGATCGCCGGGTTGGACATGCGCAGGATCATCGACACCGCCAAGGCCAAGGGGATCGGCGTGATCCTCTACGTCGACCGCGTGCCGGTGATGCGCCAGCGTGACGAGATCCTGGCCGCCTATCGCGACTGGGGTGTGGCCGGGTGCAAGTTCGGCTTCGTCTGGGAAGGCCGCCAGAGCGACAACGACTTCATCTACGACCTGGTCAAGGCGTGCGGAGAGCACAGGCTGCTGGTCAATCTGCACGACAACCTGCGCCCCGCCGGCCTGGAGCGGACCTTGCCCAACTACGTTGCGCTGGAAGGCGTGCGGGGCAACGAGCAGTTCCCGACCGCGACCCACAACGTGACCCTGCCGTTCACTCGCGCCGTGGCCGGGCCGATCGACTACACCATCTGCTACGCCAACGAGAAGAACCGCACGACCAACGCTCACCAGCTGGCCATGGCGGCTGTCTATTACAACCCGCTAACCTTCCTCTATTGGTACGACGCGCCCGAGAAATACGCCGACCGGGAGTGGCCCGAGCTACGCTGGTTCGACGAGTGCCCCACGACCTGGGACGAGACCCGCGTTCTGGCCGGCAAGATCGGCGAATATGTCGTCGTCGCCCGTCGCCACGGCCAGCGCTGGTTCCTGGGGGCGATGACCAACGAGAAGGCCCGGACGCTGAAGGTCTCGCTGGACTTCCTGGGCGCGGGCCGGCGCAAGGCCAGCGTCTTCGCCGACGGCGCCCCGGCCGAGAAGCCGATGCGGACCTCGGTGATCATCCGCGACGCGATGCTGGACGGGTCGATGACCTTGACCCTGGACCTGGCGCCCAGCGGTGGTCAGGCGGTCCTGTTCGAAGCCGCGGCGCAGTAGGAGAAGGCGCGTGAAGAGCCTCGTTTCCGGCCTGGCCGTGGCGGCCTGCCTGCTGACCGCGCCGGCCCAGGCGCAGACCCTGCGCTCGGGCCATCCCTACCTGACGTTCAGCGACAGGCACGTGGCCCAGTTCAAGCAGCGGGTGGCCGAGGACAGCCAGGCGCGCGAGGCCTGGACCAAGACGCGCGCCGACGCCGAGGCCGCGCTGGTCAAGAAGCCCGGCAACGACCGCGAGCTGAATGCGGCGCTGATGGATCTGTCGCTGGCCTACCGCATGACCGGCGAGCGCAAATATGCCGACCGCGCCAAGGCGCTGCTCGAGGTCTATGCGGGCCGCGCCAATTGGGTGACGGACAAGCCGCTACTGGCCCGCTCGCCGGTATGGAGCTCGGACCTGGGCATGGGGACCAGCGCCTACATCTATGGTCTCACCTTCGACGCCATCTATGACGCCCTGACGCCGGCAGAGCGTGACCGCCTGGCCAAGGCCCTGGTCAAGGGGGCGATCAAGCCGACCCTGAACGACTGGATCGACGGGGCCGAGCGCATCCACAGCCTCGACACCATGGGCCACAACTGGTTCGCCCATATCGTGTTCGGAACCGGCGTGGCGGCCATCGCCATCAAGACCGAGGAGCCTGAGGCCGACTCCTGGATCCGCCGCATCGACGAGGCGGCCGAGGAGTGGACCAACTACGACGGCAGCGCCATCGAGACCAAGCCGCAGCATTTCGCCAGCAACGGGGCGTTCGCCGAGAGCATCAACTACGCCAACTTCGCCGCCGAGGGCTATCTGCGCTTCCGCCGCGCCTGGCTGGACGCCTTCAAGGAAAATCCGGCGCCGACGCCGCGCCTGGCGGGCCTGGCCGACTACTTCATCCAGAACGTCTACCCGACCACCACCGGCGCGCTGTCGACCAATTTCGGCGACGGCAATCCGACCGCCAGCGGGGCCAGCGCCCTGGCCAACCTGTGGGCTACGGGCGAGCAGTCCTCGCGGATCCTCTGGTACCTGAACACCGTCCGGCCCAATCCGAACCAGGACGTTTTCGCCGAGCCCGAAAACCTTGTCCAGTGGCCCACGGCCAAGGCGCAGACCAACGCCGCCTCGGGACCGGGTCTGCCGACCAGCTGGATCGACCGGGACCTGGGCGCGGCGACCCTGCGCTCGTCCTGGGCGCCGAACGCGACCTTCCTGGCGCTGCGCTCGGGGTTCACCTGGAACCATAACCACGCCGACGCCGGCAGCTTCATCCTGTGGCACAAGGGCAGGCAGCTGCTCATCGACTCCGGCAACAGCGGCTACGGCCGCCCCGAGTACGACGGCTATTACCGCCAGAGCGTGGCCCACAACGTGGCGACCCTGGACGGCAAGGCCGAGCCGACCAGCAACACCTACAACGGCTCGCATTTCGTCGGACGCGTGGACCACCTGGTCGATGCGGGCGATCTGCGCTTCGTCTGGGCCGACGCGACGGGCCCCAACGCCGCCACGTTCGAGCGCAAGTACCGCAGCTTTCTCTGGGTCGGAGACACCATTCTCGTGATCGACGACCTGAAGGGCTGGCAGCCCGGCCAGTTCGAGTGGCTGCTGCACTACGAGGGCGAGGCCAAGCGCCAGGGCCAGGTGATCACCATCAAGAACGGCGAGGCCGAGGTAGCGGTGCGCCCGCTGTTCCCCGAGACCCTGCCGGATGGCGGCCTGTTCACCGACTATCCCGAGTTGCTGCGCATGGCCGAGGGCAAGGGGTTGAAGGACCACGCGCCCGACGACGCCCAGCCCTATCTGCGCCTGCAGGCGCCGGGCGTGACGGATCGCACCAAGTTCGTCGTCGCCCTGACGCCCAACGGCCCGGCCGCGGCGCCGGGCATAGAGCGTGTCGAGGCCAAGGACTGGCTGCTGGTGCGCGTGCGCCAGAAGGGCGAGATCACGGACGTGTATTTCAACCTGCTGGCCGACGGTCGCATCCGCCACCGCAACGCCAACGCCAATCTCGGCGGCTGGGAAACCGACGCCTACATCCTGGCCCTGACCTATCCCGAGGGCGGCAGCGCCCAGAAGCCCAAGCGCTGGTTCGTGGCCGACGGCAGCTATCTGCGCCGCGACGGCAAGGTGGAGCTGGACTCGCTGTCCAAGGCCTTTGTGGTCAAGACCAGGACAGGGCAGGGCGTCGACGCCAGCATCCAGGGGCAGCCGACCTATGCGATCCGCCTGGCCTGCGACGGCGCGCGGTCGCTCAAGGCCGATGGGGCGATCAAGGCCTGCCAGGATGATGTCGCCGTGGTTCGCCGGTCGCTCGCGCCCCGCTGACCCCGCCGGTCAGCGCGTTCGGCGACGGACCCGCAGCAGCCGGTGGTTCGACGACATGTAGAGCCAGCCATCGGCCCCGAAGGCGCAGTTGGAGATGACGTCGTCGGCGCGGATGACGCCCAGCCGACGCCCCTGCGGCGTGAAGATCGATATTCCGTCCTTGCTGGACGCCCAGAGGTTCCCCTGGCGGTCGACCTTCAGGCCGTCGCCGTCCTGGATCCCGGTGTCGCGGCCGACGAACTGCCGGCGATCGATCGCCCGACCGTGCGCATCGAGCGTGAAGGCGACCCAGCCGCTGGGGCGGTCGGTGACATAGAGGGTGCGGCCGTCCGGCGACAGGCCGACGCCATTGGGTTGCAGGGTCTTGTCGACGAGGCTGACCTGGCCATCGGGCGCGAGGCGGAAGACGCCGAAATAGTCCATCTCGCGATAGGGCGACGTCCAATCGCCCTTCAGGCCCCATGGAGGATCGGTGAAGTAGATAGCGCCGTCCGGGGCCAGGACCAGATCGTTCGGGCTGTTGAAGCGACGCCCTTCGAAGCTGGCGCAGAGGACGGTCTTGCGGCGTGTCGCCAGGTCTATCCGCGCCAGGCAGCGGTTGCCGCTGTCCGCGGCGACCAGGCCCCCGCGGGCGACGATCAGGCCGTTGGTGCCCGCCTCGCGCAGGGCGATCGGGTTGGCGTCGCCGCGGCCCGAGGGCTCCAGCCAGACCGCGCCGCCGGTCTTGGGCGACCAGCGCATGATGCGGTTGCCGGGCACGTCGGACGCCAGGAGATAGCCGTTCGAGCCGCCGACCCACACGGGACCTTCGCTCCAGGTGAAGCCGTCCAGGATCAGTTCGACCGGCGAGTCGGCGGCGATCAGGGCGTCCAGGGCCGGATCCAGGCGCTCGACGCGCCCGACGACCGGAAGGGCCGCCCGGGCGGTGATGGGAGGGGCGGCGAGGGGAAGGGCGGCGAACCCCGCCGCGACGGCGCGGCGGGTCAAAGCGGTCGTCATGTGAGCGGTCTTGCCTGGCGAGAAAGTCGCAAGCTTAGTCTTGGTGATCTCGGCGATCCAGGCCGCTCGGTCTACAAGCTGACGTCGAGCATCCGGCGCCGAGGAGCGAGAGTATGACGGGCATGAAGATCTGGCTGCTGGGCGCGGCCGCGATGATGGCCCTGGCCGCGACGCCCGCCGACGCGAGCGAGCAGTGGTCGAAGGCCCAGGCCAAGGCCTGGTACGACAGGCAGCCCTGGCTGGTCGGCGCCAACTACGCGCCCGCCACGGCGATCAACCAGCTGGAGATGTGGCAGGCCGAGAGCTTCGATCCGGCCACGATCGATCGCGAGCTGGGCCTGGCCCAGGGCATCGGCATGAACACCATGCGGGTGTTCCTGCACGACATGGTCTGGGCGCAGGATCCGGAAGGCTTCAAGCGCCGCCTCGACCAGTTCCTGACCCTCTGCGCCAAGCACAGGATCCGCCCGATGCTGGTGCTGTTCGACAGCGTCTGGGATCCCAATCCGAAGCTTGGTCCGCAGCATCCGCCGATCCCCGGCGTGCACAATTCAGGCTGGGTGCAGGGGCCCGGCTACGCCGCGCTGAAGGACAAGGCGCGCTATCCGAAGCTGAAGGCCTATGTGCAGGACGTGGTGGGCGCGTTCGCCAAGGACGATCGCATCCTGGCCTGGGACCTGTGGAACGAGCCCGACAACGGCGGCGGCGGCAACTACGCCCCGCTCCCCGACAAGGCCGCCCTGGTCGAGGCGCTGCTGGACCTGACCTTCGACTGGGCCCGCGCCGTCGACCCGACCCAGCCGCTGACCAGCGGGGTCTGGCAGCACGACGACTGGACGCCGGCCAGGACCAGCTCGATGGAAAAGCTGCAGCTGACCAAGTCGGACATCATCACCTTTCACGACTACAGCTGGCCCGAGGTGTTCCAGCGGCGCGTCGAACAGTTGACCGCGTATGGCCGGCCGATCATCTGCACCGAGTACATGGCCCGCGGGAACGGCTCGACGTTCGACGGCAGCCTGCCGATCGCCAAGCGCGACAACGTCGGCATGATCAACTGGGGCCTGGTCGACGGGAAGACCCAGACCCGGTTCCCGTGGGACAGCTGGAAGAAGCCCTATGTCTTCGACGAGCCGCAGATCTGGTTCCACGAGGTCTTCCGCGCCGACGGGACGCCGTATCGTCCCGCCGAGACCGACCTGATCCGCCGGCTGACGAGCGCGCCGAAGGGCGTCGTTCCCGCAGCCCCATAGGTCGTCGCCACATCGATCCAGGCGGACGATTTGCTCATTTGGGGCGTGCGAACTGCTTGACCGAGCGGCGCCTGGGCGCATGCGGCGGGCGGGCGAGGGTCCTTCTATTGCGCGCGGCGGTCACTGACCGGACGCTCGGCGACATCGAGGTTGTCGTCGTCGAGGGCCCGTTGAAGCAGAGCCGCGCCGAGATCGTCGCCTTCGTCGGCGGCCAGATCCTTCCGCATGAAGGGGACGTGCGGGCCTGGCTGCGCCGGTCGGGCAGCGCGCCGGCCGATATCGACGACGTGGTCCAGGAGACCTATTGCCGGCTGGCCGCGCTGGAGAGCATCGCCCACATCGCCAACGGGCGGGCCTACTTCTTCCGGACCGCGCGCAACATCGCCATCGAGAAAATTCGTCGCGCGCGCGTCGTTCGCATCGACTGCGTCACGGAAATCGACGCGCTGAACGTCGTAGATGACGAGCCCTCTCCCGAACGGGTGGTCGCTGGCCGTCGCGAACTGGGGAGGGTGCAGCGCTTGATCGAGAGGCTTCCCGAGCGGTGTCGACAGATCTTCACCCTGCGCCGGATCCACGGCCTGTCGCAGAAGGAGACCGCCGCGAGACTGGGGGTCAGCGAGAACGTGGTGGAGACGCAATCGGCCCGGGGCTTGCGTTTAATCCTGCGGGCCTTATCGGAAGCGACGGCGCAAGATCATCCGGCAGTCGGCGAGACCCATGAGCTCCATCCCGTCCGCAAGCGAGATTGACGAGGAGGCGGCCGACTGGGCCGTCCGCGTCGACGCGCATGGGCTGGATGTCGATCTCGATCCCGAACTGCAGGCCTGGCTGCAAGGCGACGCGCGACGGAAAGGCGCGTTCCTGCGCGCGCAGGCGGCGATCAGCTTCCTGGATCGAGGGCGCGCCCTGGCCAGCACGGCGACGTCGGTGGACGCCATCGCTGCCGAGCGACCCAATCGTCGCGCCTTGATCGCCGGCGCAGGCGGGGCCGTGGCGGCGGCGCTGGCCGGCGGGTTCGGCGTCTGGGCCCTGCGGCCGCAGCGTCTCGACACGCGTCTGGGCGAGATCCGGCGTGTGCCGCTGGCCGACGGTTCGCTGGTGGCGATCAACACCAGGACCGCCTTGGACGTGGCGATGAAGCCCAGGTCGCGGCGGATCGTGCTGCAGCAGGGCGAGGCCTGGTTTCAGGTGGCCAAGGATCCGCAGCGGCCATTCGTCGTGGCGGCCGGGCCTGTTCGCGTGCGCGCGGTCGGCACGGCCTTTTCGGTGCGGCGCGGCGATGAGGCGGGGGCGGGCGTCGACGTCATGGTCACCGAGGGCGTGGTCGAGACCTGGGTCGAGGGTGATCCGGCCTCGCGTCGGCGTCTGTCGGCCGGCGAGCGCGTGATCCTGGCCAGCACGGCCTCGCCGACGGTCGCGGAGTCGCCGTCCGAGATCGAGCGCAGCCTGGCCTGGCGCAATGGCGAGATCGCCCTCGACGGCGAGAGCCTCGAGCAGGCCGCCAAGCTGTTCAACCGCTACAACAGTCGCCAGATCGTCATCGAGGATCCGGTCCTGGCCCGCGAGCGCTTCGTCGGTCTGTTCCAGACCAATGAGCCTGAAAGTTTCGCGGCCGCGGTCGCCGCGACCCTGGGGGCGGTGGTCAGTGACGATCAGCGTGAGATTAGAATTGGTCGGTCTCACGTTTCGTGAGTTCGTATTTTAAAGTTATTGTGAGTGACCTGAATTTTTATCATCCATTGTGGCTTTGTTGATTAAAGATATTCAGTATATCGCACCCATTGTTTGGGTTTTGGCTCTATTTCGGCTCCATTGATCTTCGAATTTTAAATCGCGGGTGTTCTCGAAGTTTCCGGAGGACCGGTTCTCGGCGGAAATTACTTCCGCCGAGGCGGGCGGTCACGTCGACGCGCATGCGAAACGGGCGCCGGAGGGCGAAGCTGGCGCAAAAGCGGGCGTGTTGGACCGTGATCGGATCAAGGGGGTGCTCGACCCCCGGAAAATCGGCGCCCGCCCCTCGTCCTGTCAGGAGGCCGCGTTTGGCAGCCTCTGAACGATGGGGGATTGTCGATGCGTGTGTGGACGAACCGTTCCGCCAGGCGAGGGGCGCTGCTGGCCGCCTCGGCCTTATGGGCGCTGAGCGCCGGCTCGACCCTGGCTCAAACGACCTTCAGGATCGACGCCCAGCCGGCGGCGGCGGGCATCCGGCAGTTCGCGCGCCAGGCCGGCGTGCAGATCCTGGTGCAGTCCGACGCCGCCGAGGGCAAGCGCACCGGATCGGTGAGCGGAGCTCTGCCGGTCGATCGCGCGTTGCAGCAGCTGCTGGTCGGCACGGGCCTGACGGTGGTCTCCAATGACGGCAAGACGATCATCCTGGCGCCGCCGCGCGGCGGCCTGATCCGCACGGGGTGGTCCGGCGCCGGCGTGGCCTCGACGCCTGCGCCGGAACCGGCCGCCGCGCCCGAGCCGGAGACCAGCATCATCGAGGAGGTGATCGTCACGGGCACGCGCTCGACCTCGCGCACGGTGACCGAGAGCATGGCGCCGATCGACGTCATCTCGGCCGCCGAACTGACCAAGAGCGGCAAGCAGTCGACCCGCGACCTGATCTCGACCCTGGTGCCGTCGGCCAATACGTCCAACAGCGGCGCGGGCGCCAGCTTCGCCATCAAGACGGTGTCGCTGCGCGGTCTCTCGGCCGACCAGACCCTGGTTCTGGTCAACGGCAAGCGCCGCCACAACACCGCCATCCTGTTCGTCAACGGCGCCACCCAGAACGGTCAGTCGCCGCCCGATCTGGACCTGATCCCCTCGGCGTCGATCGAGCGGATCGAGGTGCTGCGCGACGGCGCCTCGGCCCAGTACGGCTCCGACGCCCTGGCCGGCGTCATCAACGTCATCCTGAAGAAGAGCCCCCAGGGCGGCTCGCTGACGGCGCTCTACGGCAAGACCGCCGAAGGCGACGGTGAGACCGGGCAGTTTTCCGGCAACCTCGGCCTGAAACTGGGCGAGAGCGGCTATCTGAACCTGACCGCCGATGTCCGCATCACCGACCCGACGGATCGGGGCGACAAGACGCCGAACACCACCCAGATGTACTTCCCGCTGAACGCGGCCGGCCAGCCGGTGCGGGTGGGGACGGCGGGAGCGACCCTGGATCCGCGCGAGGCGACCGCCAACCGCCACACCAGCCACCCGGGCTCGCCGCAGGTGCAACTGTTCTCGCTGGGGTACAGCGCCGGCTCGCCGCTCGGCGACAAGGTCGACCTCTATTCGTTCGGAACCTTCTCAAGCCGCAACACCGCCGCCTGGCTGACCTTCCGCAACCCCAACGCCAGCAACAACATCACGGCCGTCTACCCGGACGGCTACACGCCGCGCCTGTTCCTCAAGGACCGCGACTTCCAGGTCGCGTTCGGGGTCAAGGGGAGCGAGCTGCTGGGCTTTGACTGGGACCTGTCGACGACCTTCAGCCGCGACGACGTGGACTACTACGAGAACTCGCTGAACGCCTCGCTGGGCCCGGCCAGCCCGACCTATTTCTACCTGGGCGCGCTGAAGTTCCAGGAGTGGACGTCGAACCTGGACCTGACGCGTGAAGTCGAGACCGGCGTCTTCGCCGCGCCGCTGTTCGTGGCCCTCGGCGCCGAGTATCGCGACGACAAGTTCGAGATCGTGGCGGGCGAGCCGGCCTCCTACGTCAACGGCGGCTATGTCGCGCCGGCTGGCAGCCCGCAGGCGGGCGTCGTGTTCGCGGGCGGCTCGCAGGGCGTGACCGGCTTCCCGCCGTTCTCGGCCGGGTCGTTCTCGCGCGACAACATCTCGGCCTATCTGAACGTCGAGCAGAAGCTGACCGACGCCTGGGAAGTCGCCGCCGCCGGCCGGTTCGAGCACTATTCGGACTTCGGCGACGCCAAGACCTTCAAGCTGTCCACCCGCTACGAGATCCTGCCGAACCTGGCGATCCGGGGCACGGCCAGCACCGGCTTCCGCGCGCCGTCGCTGCAGCAGCAGCACTACGCCTCGTCCAGCACCATCGGCGTGATCGTGCCGCCGGCCACCACGACCCAGCTCTATCCGGTGCAGCTCTTGCCGCCGGACAACCCGGCCGCCATCGCCCTGGGCGCCAAGCCGCTGCGTCCGGAGAAGTCGGTGAACTACTCGGTCGGCATCGTCGCCGAGCCGCTGCCGCGCCTGCACGTCACGCTCGACGTCTATCAGATCAAGATCGACAACCGCATCCTGCAGAGCGGCACGCTAGGGCCGAACACGGCCGTCAGCACGGCCTTGGCCAGCCAGGGCCTGAACCCGCAGCAGGCGGCGTTCTACTACGGCAACTTCGCCGACACCAAGACGCGCGGCATCGACTTTGTGGCCGACTACCGCACCGACTTCGGCGACTTCGGCTCGGTGCGGTGGACCTTCTCGGCCAACCACACCAAGAACGAGTTCACCCGCGTGGTGCAGCCGCCGGCGGCCCTGGCGGCGGCGGGCATCGTCTATATCGACCGCGTGAAGATCGGCGACCTGACCGTCGGCACGCCCAAGGAAAAGTACATCCTGGGCGCGGACTGGACCCTCGGGAAATTCGACACCAACCTGCGCCTGACCCGCTATGGCGAGGTCATCCAGCGCACCGCTTTGGCGGCCAACGACGAGACCGTTTCGCCGAAGCTGATCGTCGACCTCGACCTCAGCTATGCGGCGACCGACAACATCACGGTCAGCGTCGGGGCCAACAACCTGCTGGACGCCTATCCCGACAGCGTTCGCGCCGCCAACCGCGGCACGCCCGCCTTCGCCTACTACAACCAGTATGCGCCATACGGGATCAGCGGCGGCTTCTACTACGCGCGCGTCGCGGCGCGCTTCTAGGATGGGTCTGGCTTGGCCGGTCCGGCAGCCTCCGGACCGGCCTCTTTTTGCGAGTTGAGGATGACCAAGAGCTCCAAGCGAGGCGTCAGCCGTCGCCGCCTGTTCTCGATCGGCGGCGGGGCGATCGCCGCCTCGGGCGTCGCCGCCCTGATCCCGCCCGGCGCGGAAGCCGCCGACCAGCCGCTGGCCGCCGACACCAAGACCGTCACCGCGACCGAGGGCACCAACATCTGCGCCACGGTCTCGCCCGACGGAAAGACCGTGGCCTTCGACATCTACGCCATGCTGTGGCTGGTCCCCATCGAGGGCGGGGCAGCCAGGCGCCTGACCGACGAGATCTATGAGATCGCCCAGCCGGACTGGTCGCCGGACGGCAAGACCATCGCCTTCCAGTCCTATCGCGACGGCAACTTCCACGTCTGGACCATCGGCGCGGACGGGCAGGGTCTGAAGCCGGTGACCAAGGGCGCGTTCGACTGCCGCGAGCCGCGCTGGTCGCCGGATGGCAAGACCATCGCCTTCTCGTCCGATCGGGGCGGGCGCTATGGCGTCCATCTGCTGGACGTCGCCAGCGGGGCGATCACGGCCTTCAGCAGCGGTCCCGGCGACGAGTTCGAACCCTCGTGGTCGCCGGATGGCCGGAGCATCGCCTTCACGGTCGACAAGGTCCGCATCGACGTCCAGGGCCTGGATGGCGCGCGGCGGACGGTGGCCAAGGTCAAGGCCTCGACCGACCGCTTCAACGCCGCCTCGCTGTCCAGCCCGGCCTTCGCCCCGGACGGCCAGGACGTGATCTTCACCGCCATCGAGAACGGCAAGGCCGAGCTGCGCAACGCCGCCGGCGTGGTGGTCGGCGGCGAGGACGTCTTCCCCTTCCGCGTCTCGTGGCTGGCCTCGGGCGCCTTCGCCTATACGGCTGACGGTCGGATCAAACTGCGCAAGCCGGGCGGCGAGGCGAGCGCCATCGCCTTCTCGGCGACCGTCCCCGTGCTGACGCCGCGCTACACGAAAAAGAGCCGAGACTTCCTGTCCGCCAAGACCCGGCCGGTGGTCGGCATCGGCAGTCCGGCCCTGTCGCCCAGCGGCCGCCAGGTGGTGTTCCGGGCGCTGAACGACCTCTACCTGCTGGACATCGGCGGCGGTCCGGCCAAGCCCCTGATCAATGACGGCTTCAGCAAGGTCGACCCGGCCTGGTCGCCCGACGGCAGGACCCTGGCCTACTCGACCGACAAGGGCGGCACGCTGGACATCTGGCTGCGCGACATGGCAACCGGCGCCAGCAGGCAGCTCACCCATTTCGACGGCGCGGCGGTGTCCGGCGCCTGGTCGCGCGACGGCCAGTCGATCGCCTTCCTCAGCCAGAACGGCGGCCTGTTCGTCGCCGACGTCGCGACCGGCGAGACCCGCCGCGTCTATGGCGACCTGTGGGAGCCGGGCAAGCCGACTTGGGGACCGGGCGACAAGACCATCGCCTATGCCGCCTTCAAGCCTTACTCGGCCCGCTTCCGCGAGGGGCTCAGCGAGATCCTGACCGTCGACCTGGCCAGCGGGAAGGGGACCTACGCCCCGATCCTGCCGGACCGCTCGCTGGGCACGCGCGGCGACGACGGCCCGGCCTGGTCGCCGGACGGCAAGTCGCTGGCCTATGTCTTCGCCAGCCGCCTGCATGTCTCGCCGGTGGACGAGACCGGCAAGCTCCTGGGTCCGCCCAGGGCGTTGAACGACGAGGTCACCGACGCCGTCAGCTGGAGCGGCGACGGCAAGAGCCTGATCTATGTCTGCGCCGGTCAGCTGAAGCTGATCGCGGCGGACGGCGGCGCACCCAGGACCGTGCCGCACGGCCTGACCTGGGCCAATGTCCGGCCCAAGGGGCGTCTGGTGGTTCGCGCCGCCAGCCTGTGGGACGGCAAGTCGCCGGAGCTCCGCAAGAACGTCGACGTCCTGATCTCCGACGGCCGTATTGCCGGCGTCGCGCCCAAGGGCGAGGTGACGGCGGACGTGAAGGTGATCGACGCGCCAACCGGCACGGTGATGCCCGGCCTGATCGACATGCACACCCACCGCCAGATGCAGGGCTACGGCTACGGCGACCGGGAAGGGCGGCTGTGGTTGTCGCTGGGTGTGACCACGACCCGCTCGCCCGGCGGTCCGGCCTATCACACGGTCGAGGACCAGGAGGCGATCGAGTCCGGCAAGCGGATCGGTCCACGCTACTACGCCACCGGCGAGGCGATAGACGGCTCGCGGATCTTCTACAACTTCATGCGGCCGGTCACCGAACCGGGCCAGATGGCGCTGGAGATGCGGCGCGCCGAGGCGCTGTCCTACGACCTGATCAAGACCTATGTCCGCCTGTCGGGCGAACGTCAGAAGGAGGTCGTCGCCTGGGCCCACGCCAAGGGCCTGCCTCTGACCTCGCACTATCACTATCCGGCCCTGGCGCTGGGCATGGACGGCATGGAGCACCTGGGCGCGACCAGCCGCACGGGCTACTCCCGGACGGTCAGCGCGTTGGGGAACATCTACCAGGACGTCAATGCCGCCTTCGTCGCCAGCAGGGCCGCGCGGACGCCGACCCTGTTCACCTCGACGGCCCTGCTGGGCGACGACCGCTCGCTGGTCGACGATGCGCGGGTCAAGGCGCTGTATCCGCCGTGGGAGTACGCGCGCTTGCTGGAACGGGCCAAGCAGATGGCCGGCATGGACCGCACCGCGATCCTGGCCTCGCTGTCGCGCAACGTCGCCGAGGTGGCGCGCACGGTTCGGGCCGGGGGCCGCATCACCACGGGCACGGACTCGCCGATCGACTTCAATGCCGTCAGCCTGCACATGAACCTGCGGGCCATGGTCCGCTATGGCATGACGCCTTTCGAGGCCCTGGTCACCGCCACCAGCGCTTCGGCCGAGTATCTGGACGCGCCGCTGGGTGCGATCGCGACGGGCAACTACGCCGACCTGGTGCTGGTCGACGGCGATCCGCTGGCCCGTATCGAGGACGCGGCCAAGGTGACGACGGTGATCAAGCACGGCGAGGTCTACGGCGTCGCCGACCTGATCGGGCCGTTCGCCGACCACGCCCAGCACGCGGCCCTGGGAAGCAAGCGGCGGTTCGTCTGCGAGGCGTCGGCCGAGTACTGGTGGCACGAGCCGAGCTTCCTGAACCACGCCCGCGCCTCATGCTGCGATGGCGACTGCGGCTCGGCGCCGGCCTTCAGCGCCATGGCCTGAGGCGGACGGCGACCAGCGCCGCCCGCCCGACCCCTAAGCCGCCTCGATGGGCTGGAGGGCGCCGTGTTCGCGCAGCAGGCTGTCCCAGCCGCGGATCATGCTGGCCGCCGCCGCCTCGTGGCCCAGGCTGCGGAAGCTGATCCCCGCGCCCTCGAGCAGCAACAGCAGGCCGCTGGCCAGCAGGTCGGGCGCGGCGACGCCGGCCTGCTCGGCGGCTTCCCGCAGATGGCCGCGCAGCTGGGTCTTGTAGAGCCGGCACACCCGGCGGATCACATGATGGTCGTCGTGGATCTCGACCTCGAGATTGGACAGCAACCAGCCCCGATAGGCCGGATGCTCCATCTTGGCTGCGGCCGCCGCGACGATGGCGCGAAACCGCGCGGTGGGCGCGACCGAGAGCCGTTTGGCGATGGCCGCCAGCGCCTCCAGGTCGTCGAGGGCCAGCTTGCTGAGGCAGGCCGCGGCCAAGTCGTCCTTGGAGTCGAAGTAGCGATAGAGGGTGGACTTGGTGACGCCGCTGCGGGCGGCGATGTCGTTGACCGCGACGGCGTGGAAACCGTGTTCGTAGAAGAGTGCGGTCGCCGCCTCGATGAGGCGGTCGCCGGGCGACGGTGTCGGGATCTTGGCGCTCACGAGCAAAATCCTTGAAAGCGACGGGAAGGGAAAGGAAGGGGAAGGAAGGGGAAGGGGAAGGCGGGGCTAGTGCACCGCCGACGTGTCGACGACGCGGGTTGGCTTGGGGGCCAGCCAGATGATCAGGGCCGCGGCGACGAACAGGACCGCCATGGCGATGAACACCTGGTTGGTGGCCAGCATCACGCTTTGACCCTGGACCAGCTGATCGATGGTCCCCCGAGCCTGCTCGACCGACATGCCGTTGGCGCCAAGCCGGTCCATCACGCCCTGCGGATCGTTCAGCTCGCCGGCCAGGGTGTTGTGGTTGCGGCTGGCGTTGTCGGTCCACACCGTGCTGACGATCGAGGTGGCGATCGCGCCCGACAGCGTGCGGCAGAAGTTCATCAGGCCGGCGGCGCTGGCGGTCTCCGCCTCATTGACGCAGGCCAGGGCCAGGCCGGTCAGCGGCACGAAGAACAGCGGCATGCCGAAGCCCTGCAGCAGCAGCCAGTGGCCGATGTCGAAGAAGCCCATCTGCGAGTTGGCCTGGCTGCGCATCATCGTGATCAGGCCCATCCAGACCAGGCCCAGGAACACCAGGCGGCGCGGGTCGACCTTGGCCGAAAAGGCCGCGGCGAAAGGGGCCATCATCACCGCGGTCACGCCCAGCAGGGCCGTGACGTGGCCAGCGTCGGTGGCCGTGTAGCCCATGTTCTGCTGTAGCCACAGCGGGGTCAGGACATTGATCCCGAAGAAGGCCCCGAAGGCGACGCTGAGGGTGATGACGCTGGCGCTGTAGCCGCGATGACGGAAGACGCGCAGGTCGACGATCGGGTTGGCGTCGGTCAGCTCCCAGATCAGGAAGGCGATGAAGCCCAGCAGGGCGACGATGGCCAAGCCCACGATCAGGGGCGAGGCGAACCACTCGTGCTCCTTGCCCAGGTCGACCATGATCTGCAGCGCGCCGACCCAGACGACCAGCAGGGAGAGGCCCACCAGGTCGACCTTCGCCGGCGTCAGCGGGGTCTCGTGGCGGCGCAGCAGCTTCCAGGCGAACCAGCTGCAGATCGCCGCGACGGGCACGTTGATCCAGAAGATGAAGGCCCAGCCGACATTGTCGCACAGGGCCCCGCCCAGGATGGGGCCGAGGATCGGCGCGACCAGGGTGGTGATGGCCCACAGGCCCGTCGCGGCCGGCGCGTGCTTGGCCGGGAAGATTCGCAGCAGCAGGGTCTGGGACAGCGGCATCAGCGGCCCGCCGCAGGCGCCCTGCAGCACCCGGAACAGCACCAGCAGGCTCAGCGACGGCGCCAGGCCGCACAGGAAAGAGAAGAAGCCGAAGCCGATCATGCCGGCGACGAACACTTTCACCGCCCCGAACCGGGCCGATAGCCAGCCGGTCAGCGGCACGACGACGGCTTCGGCCACGGCGTAGGAGGTGATGACCCAGGTGCCCTGGCTGGGCGAGACGCCCAGGGCGCCGGCGATGTTCGACACCGAGACATTGGCGATGGTGGTGTCCAGCACCACCAGGAAGTTGGCGGCGGCCAGGATGAGGCCAGCGAAGATCATCGCCGGACCCGACAATGATGGGGCGGGCGCGGCGGCGGAAGAAGCCTGGGCCATGACGGCGATCCTTGGGGAGGGCGCTAGGGGATCAGCGGCGGGTGTCGATGGCGGCGGTCATCGAGAGACCGACGCGCAGCGGGTTTGCCTTCAGCTCGGTCGGGTCCAGGGCGATGCGCACGGGCAAGCGCTGGACGACCTTGATCCAGTTGCCGGTGGCGTTCTGGGCCGGGATCATGGCGAAGGCCGAGCCCGTGCCGCCCGACAGGCCCACGACCTTGCCGTGATAGGTCACCGAGCCGCCGTAGAGGTCGGCCTTCAGCTCGACCGGCTGGCCGATGGCGACCTTCTTCAGCTGGCCCTCCTTGAAGTTGGCGTCGACATAGGCCTGCTGGATCGGCACGACCTGCATCAGCGTCGCGCCGGGGGCGACGCGCTGGCCGATCTGGACGTTGCGGCGGGTGACGACGCCGTCGATCGGGGCGCGGATCACAGTGCGGGCCAGGTCCAGCCGAGCCTGCTCGACGCGGGCGCGGGCGGCGGCGACCTCGGGGTTGGTCTGGACCGTGGTCCCGTCGGTCATGACGGTGTTGGCGGTCAGCGAGCCGACGGCGGCGGCGCGGTTGGCCTGAGCCTGGACCTGGGCGGCCTTGGCCGAGGCGGCGGCCGCCTGGGCGTTGGCGAAGGCGTTCTGGGCGCGGGTCAGCTCGTCGCCCGACACCGCGCCGTTGGCGGCCAGGGCCTTGCGGCGGTCGAGGTCGATGCGGGCCCGTTCAAGGTCCGATTTGGCCGACGCCAGGGTGGCGGCGGCCCGCGCCTGGTCGGCTTCGCGGGCGGTGATCTGGGCGCTCAGGCTTTCGTCGGTGGCGAAATAGCCGCGCACGCGGCGCTCGGCCTTGGCGAGGTCGGCCTCGGCCGAGGCCAAGGTGATGCGGGCGTCGCTGTCGTCCAGGGCGACCAGCACCTGGCCGCGCCGGACGGCCTGGGTGTCGCGGACCTCGACGCTGCGCACCGGACCGCCGACCAGCGGCGTGATCTGGGCGGAGTCGGCGGCGACATAGGCGTTGTCGGTCTCGACGTGGTGGGATCCGACCAGGGCGTACCAGGCGCCATAGCCGAGGCCGGCGACCAGGACCGCGCCGGCTAGGCCGACGAACAGCTGCCTGCGCTTGGCGGTGTCGGCCTTGGGGGCGTCGACGGTTGCGGGGGCTTGGCTTTCGCCGGTGGCTTCGGTGTCGAACATGGGAGGGCTCCGGAAAGGGGATCAGGCGGCGCGGTAGCCGCCGCCGAGGGCGCGCACGAGCGCGACGTCGAGGGTGAAGGCGCGGGTTTCGAGATCGGCGACCGCCTGCTGGTTGGCGATCATCGCGTCCTCGGCGGTGAGGACGTCGAGATAGGTCGACAGGGCGCCGCGATAGCGCTGCACGGCGATCGCGTGGGCGGCGGTCGAGGCGTCGAGGGCGGCGCGGCTCTGGGTCAGGCGGGCGTCCAGGGCGCGGGCGCTGACGGCGGCGTCGGCCACATCCTGCAGGGCCTGGGCCAGGGTTCCGTTGTAGCTGGCCACGGCGGCGTCATAGTCGGCCGCCGCGCCGCGATAATTGGCGCGAAGACGACCGCCCTCGAAGATCGGCAGGCGAACGGCCGGGCCGATCGAGCCGATGCGCGAGCCGGCGTTGGTCAGCAGATCCAGTCCCAGCGCCTGCTGGCCGAAATAGGCCGAGAGGTTCACGTCCGGATAGAACTGGGCCTTGGCCTGCTTGATGCGCTGGCCGGCGGCCTGCGCGCGCAGGCGGGCAGCGACCACGTCGGGGCGACGGCCGATCAGGTCGGCGCCGAGATCGGCCGGCAGACCGAAGGCCTTGATCGCGAGCGTGGCGGGGCGGGCGATGGCCAGGCCTCGGTCGGGGCCGGCGCCCAGCAGAGCGGCCAGGCGGTTGCGGGTCAGGCCGATCTGCTCGTCCAGCGCCGCGAGGTCAGCGCGGGCCGAGGCCAGGCGGGCCTTGGCCTGCTCGACCGCGCCCTGGTTCTCCAGGCCGTTGGCGGCGCGCTCGGCGGTCAGGTCGGCCGACTGCTGGCGGATGCGGACGGCGTCCTGGCTGGCGTCGCGGTCGGCGAACCGCTGGGCGAGGTCGGCATAGGTCGCGGCGATGTTGGTCGACAGCACCAGGCGAGCCTCGGCGGCGTCGGCCTTGGCGGCTTCGGCGTCCGAGGTCGCCGCGGCCAGGGCCGCGCGGTTCTTGCCGAAGAAGTCCAGCTCCCAGGCGAAGTCCAGGGTGGCGCGGCCGCTGTCGTTGTAGCCCTTGGGCACGAAGGCGGCCGGAACGCCGTTGTTGTAGCTCTGCTTGACCGAGGCGTAGGAGCCGTTGGCCGCGACGCTGGGCAACGTCGCCGCGCGCGCCTGGGCCGTGGCGGCCTGGGCCTTGGCCAGGCGGGCCCTGGCCGCCGCCAGGTCCGGCGAGCCGGCCAGGGCCTCGTCCATCAGGCTGTTCAACTGCGCATCGCCATAGGCGATCCACCACTGGTCGGTCGGCCAGTCGGCGGTGGGAGCGGCGAGGCTGATCGCCGAGACGTAGGCCGTCGGCGTGTTCAGCGTCTGGGCGGGTGGGGTCGCGGGAAGGGCGGCGCAGGCGCCGAGGCCGCTGGCCAGCAGCGCGCTGGCGATCACGGCGCGGAGAGGGTTGGGGGAGGGCATCGGCTTCTCATTTCTAAACCGTACTGTTCGGTCTAATTATATTTTGGCATGACGGCGTCAAGCTAAAAGTGTACAGGTCGGTCTAGAAATGTATCCGGAGGCCCCGAACTGATGCGGGTGAAGAGCGAAGAGAAGCGGCTGGCTATCCTGGACGCCGCCAAGGGCGTGTTCCTGGAGCGGGGCTATGTCGCCGCCAGCATGGCCGAGGTGTCCGCGCGTGTGGGCGGCTCCAAGCAGACGCTCTACAGCTACTTCGCTTCGAAGGAGGAGCTGTTCGTCGCGGTGATGCTGGAGAAGGGGGCCCGCCAGGTCGAACCGATGTTCGACGCCTTCCACGGCAGCGAGAACCTGGCCGAGGCCGTGCGCCGCTTCACCCTGGCCTTCGTGGGCTTCATCACCGGCGACGAGGTCATAGCCTTCCGCCGGATCGTCTATGCCGAGGGCGCCAAGTCGGACCTGGGCCGGCTGTTCTACGAGAACGGTCCCAAGCGCGGCTGGACGCGGATGGCTGAGGACTTCCAGCGGGCGATGGACGAGGGCCGCATGCGCCGCGTCGATCCGTGGACGGCGGTCAACCAGCTGCACGCCCTGTGCGAGGCCGGGCCGGTTCAGCGGCTGCTGGAGGGCTCGTCGAACGGCGTGGACGAGGCGGACTTGATCGCCGCGGCCGAGGCGGCGGCCGACACCTTCATCCGGGCCTATGCGCAGTAAGCGACAAGAACCCGGTGAGGTCTTTCGGATCAGCGGACTCTAGCCTTACGGTGTCACACGTCCGGAGGAGTCATGGCCCCCGATCCTCGCCAGACCCGACCGCAGCCCGCGCAGCTGGATCTGCTGGCCTATGAGCCCGGCCTGCGGCGGTATTTCCGCCGTCGCGCGCCGGCGCCGGCGGTCGACGATCTGGTGCAGGAGGTGTTCACGCGCCTGCTGAGCCTGCGCGATCCGGCGGCGGTGCAGGACCTGGAGCGCTACATCTTCGTCGTCGCCGCCAGTGTCCTGTCGCGCCAGCATCGGCGTCGTCCGCCCTGGCAGGCGATGGACGACATCGAGGACTTCGGCCCGCCCGACGAGGTGACGCCCGAACGCTCGCTGATCGGCAAGCAGGGCGTCGAGGCGATGCTGGCAGTGCTGGACGATCTGCCGGCCCGCACGCGGCACGTCTTCCTGCTGCATCGGTTCGAGGAAATGACCTATCAGCGCATCGCCCGGGAACTGGGGATCTCGGTCAGCGCTGTCGAGAAGCACATGATGGCGGCCCTGAAGGCCCTGTTCCTGCGTGAGGGGCGTATTCGATGAGCGCGGCGTTGCAAGATCGGGCCGCCGAGGTCGCCGAGTGGTTTGCGCGCCGTCGCGCCGGATCCCTGACGCCGGACGACCAGATCGCCTTCCAGGCCTGGCTGGACGCCGACCCGGGCAACCGCGAGGCGTTCGAGGCCGCGTCCGGCCTGTGGGGCGACTTCGAGGGGCTGCGCACCGATCCGCGCCTGATGCGCCTTCGCGAAGAGGCCAAGGGCGCGGTGGGCCAGCGGCGCGTCCGTCGCCGGATAGGCGCGATCGCCGCCTGCGCGGCCCTTGTCCTGGGCGGCGCGGCCGTCTGGCAAGGGGGGCGATACCTGTTCGGGGTCATCGCGCCGGCGCCAACGACCTACGCCACGCGGGTGGGTCAGACGATGAGCGTCAGCCTGCCGGACGGCAGCCTGGCGGTGCTGGACACCAATTCCGAGCTGCGGGCCTGGACGCCGGGCCAGACGCGGCGGCTGGAGCTGGTCCGGGGGCGAGCCTTCTTCAAGGTCGCCAAGGATCCGGCCCATCCGTTCGTCGTGCGGGCCGGGGACCACAGCGTGACCGCCCTGGGCACCCAGTTCGACGTCGACCTGCGGCCGGCCAGCTTCAAGGTGGTGCTGTCCGAGGGCAAGGTGCGGGTGAAGTCCGACCGTCCCGCGGACGGGGCGGCGAGCTCCGTCGACATGAACGCTGGCTACCAGCTGGTCGCCCGAGACGGCGACTGGAACCTTTCGCGCGCCGACACCCGCAGTGCGGAGGGCTGGGTTTCGGGCCGGCTGGTGTTCGACGACGCGCCGCTGGCGGTGATCGCCGCCGAGCTCAGCCGCTATTCGACCGCGCCGATCACCGTGGCTCCCGACGTCGCTGACCGGCGGATGAGCGCTGTGCTGCCGGCCAAGGACCCTGAAGCCTTCGTCGCCTCGGCCGAAGCCCTGGGCCTGGCTCGGCGCGCGCCGGGCGGCGGCTATGCCCTGGCGGGTCCCTAGACCGGCTCTTGAACTTTTTTCGCGTTCGGCGCTGAGGTGTTCTCTCAGGGGCGGCTCTAACCCTGAAACGGCAGCAAAACAGACATGCCGTGGGGAGGAGCGAGAGATGACGCACCATGCGAGGGGCGGCCTGAAGCCGTGGCTGATGGGAGGCGCCGTCGCGGCGCTGATCGCGACCGCGGCGCACGGCGAAGAACGCAGCTACGAGATCAAGGCCCAGGATCTAGGCCCGGCGCTCAGGGAGTTCGGGCTGCAGAGCGGCCGTCCGATCTCGTTCACCGAGGATCGCGTGCGCGGCTTGAAGTCGAACGCGGTGGTGGGCGTCTATGACGACGAGACGGCCCTGCGTCGCCTGCTGCAGGGCGCCAACCTGACCTTCGTTCGCGCCCAGAACGGCTTCGCCGTCGTGCGCAACGACGCGCCGGCCATGATCAAGGTGGCCGGCCAGACTGTCGCCGCCCCTGCCGCGCCGCCCGCCCAGGTCCGGGCCGAGGCCGCGCCCGAGCCGATCTTCGTCGAGGAAGTGGTGGTCACCGCCCAGCGCCGGGCCGAGACCGTGCAGTCGGTGCCTCTGGCCGTCTCGGCCGCGACCGGCGAGTCCCTGGCCAAGCAGGGCGTCAAGAACATCGTCGACCTGTCGGCCCAGGCGCCCAGCCTGCAGATCAGCAACGGCGGCGGGGGCAACGCCCAGGTCTTCATGCGCGGCGTGGGCAGCACCAACACGACGGTGGTCGGCGATCCCGCCGTCGCGGTGCATGTCGACGGCATCTATGTCTCGCGCGCCAACGCGATCAGCGGAGCCTTCTATGACCTGGATCGGGTGGAAGTCGTGCGCGGGCCCCAAGGCACGCTTTACGGCCGCAACGCCACGGCGGGCGCGATCAACATCATCACCAACGCGCCAAAGCACGACTACGAGGGTTCGGTGGATGTGGAGGCCGGCAACTACGCCGCCCTCACCACCACCGGCATGATCAACGTGCCACTGGGTGACGCCTTGGCCGTCCGCGCCGCGTTCCAGACCAGCCGCCACGACGGCTACCTAAAGGCGGTCAACAAGGGGCCTGGGACCGGCGGCAACGACCGCAACGACCAGGACGACAAGTCCGCGCGGCTGTCGCTGCTGTTCCAGCCCAATGAGCGGCTGAAGGTCCTGGTCCGGGGGGACTATCTGCACCGGGGCGGCGCGGGCTTCGGCGACGTGGCCTATCCGCTGGAAACGGGCGACCCCTACACCACACTGGCCAAGGTCAACGTCTCGCAGGACAACACCTTCAAGAACATCACGCTTGAGGCCAGCTATGACTTCGACTGGGCGACCCTGACCTATCTGGGCGGCCACCGCGATGTCGACGTCAACACGATCACCGAGAACCTGGCCTCGGACAATCACCGCCCGACCTACCAGTCGCAGGACAATTGGAGCGAGACCCAGGAGCTGCGTCTGGGCGGTGACAGCGGCAAGCTGAAGTGGGTGACGGGCCTCTACACCTTCAAGGAAAAGAGCGCGACCGACACCCGCATCCTGCAGGCCAACGGCAACTACCTGGCGTTCTTCCAGCCCTATATCTTCTCGCGTTCGGCCGCCGCCTTCGGCCAAGCGACCTATTCGGTGACCGACAAGCTGCGGCTGACGGCGGGCGCGCGCTACACCCACGACCACAAGGGCCGCAGCGGCAACACCTATTTGCTGAAGCCGGACTTCTCGATCCTGTCGCTGGTGGTGCGAAACCTGTCCGACGAGACCTGGAACGCCACCAACTGGAAGCTGGGCGTCGACTACGACATCAACAGCAGCTCGATGCTCTACGCCCAGGCCTCCACGGGCTACAAGGCGGGCGGCTATTTCGACGGCCTGCCGCCAAACGCCTACGAACCCGAGCACATCACCGCCTACGAGATCGGGTCGAAGAACCGCTTCTTCGACCGGCGCCTGCGTCTGAACGTCGCCGGTTTCTATAACGAGTATCGCGACCTGCAGGTCTCGGCGGTCGAGAACATCGCCGGCCAGAACGCCCTGGTCACTCGCAACGCCGGCAAGGCGGTGATCTACGGCGTCGAGGTCGAGACCGATTTCAAGATCACCCGCGCCGACGTCATCGACATGAACCTGTCCTGGCTGCACGCGCGGTACGAGACGTTCCTGCTGCCGCTGGGTGATCCCTTCGTCAACTACGCGGGCAACGCCACCGTCGACCGCTGCTACAAGGCCGACTACGCGGCCGCCGCGCCTCGGGCGGGCGACTTCTCGGGCTGCCACATGGCCCGGACGCCGACCTGGAGCATCACGGCCGGCTATGCCCACACCTTCGAGCTGGCCAACGGCGCCAACCTGACGGCCCGCGCGCAGAGCCACTACGAGAGCGAGAAGGAGCTGGAGTTCCACGGCTTCGCCTCGAACCGGCAGAAGGCCTTCACCAAGACCGACCTGTCGCTGACCTACGCGGCGGACGGCGGGAAGTGGTCACTGATGGCCTATGTCCGGAACCTCGAGGACAAGGCGGTGCGGACCAATTCGAACGCCAACGCCACGACCGGGGTCTCGACCAACGGCACGGCCTTCTACGCCCCGCCGCGCCTCTACGGCGTGCGGCTGTCGGCGAAGTTCAACTGACGGGGAGGGCGCTCGTCCCTCGCCGGACGGGCGCCTGACCGCTTTTCCAGCTTTTGAGGCGTACTATGAGCAAGAGGTGGCTGATCGGAGCCGCAGCCCTGGCGCTGGCGGCGCCGGCCTTGGCGGGCGAGGTGAGCGGCAAGGTGACGGGGCCCAGCGGCGCGGCGGTGGCCGGGGCCAGGGTCGTGATCAACGACCTGCTGCGCGGCGACACGACCGAGGGCGACGGCGCTTTCGACCTGCCGCGCCTGCCGGCCGGCGAGTATGAGGTTTCGGTCTCGGCCATGGGCCTGGCCGGCCAGACCCGGCGGGTGAGCGTCCCGCAGGACGGCGTGGTCAGGCTGGACGTGCAGCTGGCCCCGAACACGGCCCTGCCCAAGGCCGCGGCGATGAACGCCGAGCCGGCGGCCGAGCACCTGGCCCAGAAGCAGGCCTATCTGGCCGGCATCAAGCCGACCGCCGCGCGCAAGCCCAACATCGTGGTCCTGCTGTTCGACGACCTGGGCTATGGCGACCTGTCCTCGTACGGCAATCAGCTGGTCAAGACGCCCAACATCGACAGCCTCGCGGCCAAGGGCGTGAAGCTGACCCAGTTCTATTCGGGCTCGCCGGTGTGCACGCCCTCGCGCGCCGCGCTGCTGACCGGGCGCTATCCGACCCGCTCGCGGGCGGCCAACCACGTCTTCTTCCCCAGCGGCAATCCGATGGCCGGGATCCGGCGCTCGGCCGGCTACGCCAACGCCATCCCCGCCGACGAGGTGCTGCTGCCCGAGGTGCTGTCGCGCGCCGGCTATCGCACCGGGGCTTTCGGCAAGTGGCACCTGGGCGATTCGTCGGGCCATCGCCCCACCGACCTGGGTTTCCAGACCTATTTCGGCGTCCTCTACAGCAACGACATGAGCCCGCTGACGATCTGGCGCGGGACGCAGGTCGACACTCCGCCGGACAAGACCGACCAGCGTACCCTGACCGAACGCTTCACCGACGAGGCCATCGGCTTCATGCGCGCCAGCGCCGGCCAGCCGTTCTTCGCCTATGTGCCGTTTACCGCCCCGCACCTGCCGCACTATGCCAATCCCAAGCATCAGGGCGTGTCGGAAGGCGGGACCTATGGCGACGTGGTCGAGGACCTGGACGACAATGTCGGCCGCATCCTGCGGGCGCTGGACGAGCTGAAAATCGCCGACGACACCATCGTCATCGTCACCAGCGACAACGGCGGCGACCAGGGCGGCAGCGTCGGCAATCTGCGCGGCCGCAAGGGCGAGACCTTCGAGGGCGGCATGCGCGTGCCGTGCTTCGTGGTCTGGCCGGGGCGCACCAAGGCGGGCGCGGTCAGCGACGCCATGGCCATGAACATCGACCTGTTCCCGACGCTGCTGGCGGCCCTGGGTCTGCCGCTGCCGAAGGACCGCACGATCGACGGCCGCGACATGGCCGGCCTGCTGACGGGCGGGGCCTCGCCGCACGACTACCTCTATTACGTCACCGCCTTCTCGGGCGAGTACCAGGCGGTGCGCGACACCGACTTCAAGTACCGCGCGATGGTGTCCGAGAAGTGGCCGCTGGCCCCCACCGGCACGCCGCTGCCGCACGGGGCGCGGCCGGCGCTCTACCGCCTGGCCGGCGACAACGAGTCTTTTGACGTCAGCGCCAAGCACCCCGACGAGGCCAAGCGGCTGTCCCAGCGCCTGGCCGCCTTCCGCGCCGACGCGGAAGCCAACCCGCGCGGCTGGACTGCGCCGGAGGCCAAACAATGAAGCCGCTGCTGTCCACCCTGCGCGCCCTGGGCGCGATGCTGCTGGCCGCGGCCTGGGCGGGCGTGGCCCGCGCCGAGCCGCCGCCGCCCGCGCGGCCCAACATCGTCTTCGTGCTGGTCGATGACCTGCGCTACGACGCCATGGGCTTCCTGACGCCGGGCCTGCGCACGCCCAATATCGACTTCCTGGCCCGCAACGGCGTCTACTTCCCCAATGCGGTGGTGACCTCGTCGCTGTGCTCGCCCAGCCGCGCGACCATCCTGACGGGGATGACGGCCCGCAATCACGGCGTCATCGACAACAACAATTCGTCCGAAGCCGGACTGACCTTCTTCCCGAAGTACCTGCAGGGCGCGGGCTATCAGACAGCCTTCGTCGGCAAGTGGCACATGGGCGACGCCAGCGACGGACCCCGGCCGGGCTTCGACCGCTGGATCAGCTTCCTGGGGCAGGGCAACTACCTGCCGACCGATGGCCTGAGCCCGCAGCAGGTGGCCGCCGGACAGCGCAACATGCTCAATGTCGACGGCAAGGAAGTCCCCCAGAAGGGCTACATGACCGACGAGCTGACCGACTACGCCATGGACTGGCTCGAGCACGGCCGCGACAAGTCCAAGCCGTTCTTCCTCTACCTGTCGCACAAGGCGGTGCACTCGGAGATCAAGGCTCCCGAGCGCTATGCCGACCAATACAAGGACCTGGACATCAAGTTGCCGGCCAGCATGGCCGATACGCCGGAGAACAATCGCGGCAAGCCGATGTGGGTGCGCAACCAGCGCAACAGCTGGCATGGCGTCGACTACTTCTACAACCAGGACAAGCCGCTGAAGGAGTATGTCCGCGAGTACTATCGGGGGCTCAGCCCCGTGGACGACAGCGTCGGGCGGATCCTGAAGTACCTGCGCGACAACCATCTGGAGGAGAACACCATCCTGGTGTTCTTCAGCGACAACGGCTTCCAGTTCGGCGAGCACGGCCTGATCGACAAGCGTGACGCCTATGAAGCTTCGATCCGTGTGCCGATGGTCGCCTATGCCCCGGGGCGGTTTCCCAAGGGCGCGGTGATCCAGAACCGGGTGCGCAACCTGGACCTGGCCCCGACCTTCCTGGACGCCGCCGGCGCGTCGCGCCCGCCGCAGTTCGAGGGCAAGAGCGTGCTGCCGCTGGCCGAGGGCAAGGTGAAGCCCCAGGACTGGAAGGAAGACGACTTCGTCTACGAATATTACTGGGAGTGGACCTTCCCCCAGACCCCGACCACCTTCGCCATCGAGCGAGGACGCATGAAGTACATACAGTACCACGGCGTCTGGGACCTGGACGAGCTGTACGACTTGGCCAAGGATCCGGACGAGATGAACAACCTGATCGACGACCCGGCCTATCTCCAGACCAAGGTCGAGCTGCGCAAGGCGCTGTTCCAGCAGCTGAGCAACGCCAAGGGCCAGCGGGTGGTGCCGTTCACCGAGCGTACCAGCCAGGGCCAAGTGTTCCGCAGCCTGGATGGGGCCAAGGCCGCCGAGTTCCCGCAAACCTGGCTGCGGCCGGCCAATCCCGTCGACCGCTTCAACGGGCTGTTTCCCGACTCGCCGGCCAAGCTTGAAGCCGAGCGTGAGGGCAAGCCGTACTTTCCTCGCCACTAGGAGGCCATGATGGGCGTGGTCGTGGCGATGAAGGAGGCGCAGACGGCGGGCATGGTCCGGATCGACGGACGGGCCTTCGCCATGGGCTCGACGCGCTTCTATCCCGAGGAAGCGCCGGTCCGCCGCGTGCGGGTCGACGACTTCTGGATCGACCAGACGCCGGTGACCAACCGGCAGTTCGGCGCCTTCGTGCGGGCCACCGGCCACGTCACGGACGCCGAGATCGCGCCGGACCCGCGCGACTATCCGGGCATGCCGCCCGAGATGGCCAAGGCCGGCTCGCTGGTCTTCCAGCCGCCCAAGGGGCCGGTGTCGCTGGACGCGCCGCTGTCCTGGTGGGCGTTCACCTTCGGGGCCAGCTGGCGCAAGCCCTACGGCAAGGGCAGCTCGACGCTCAGCCTGCCGGATCATCCGGTGGTCCACGTCTCGTTCCGTGACGCCGAGGCCTACGCCGCCTGGGCCGGCAAGTCTCTGCCGACCGAGGCCGAGTGGGAACTGGCCGCGCGCGGCGGGCTGGAGGACGCCGACTACGCCTGGGGTGACGAGCTGGCCCCTGGCGGCAAGATGATGTGCAACTACTGGCAGGGGGCGTTCCCGACCCAGAACCTGCGGCTGGATGGGTTCGAGCGAACGTCGCCGGTGCGGCGCTTTCCGGCCAACGGCCTGGGTGTCCACGACATGATCGGCAATGTCTGGGAGTGGACTTCGGACTGGTGGTCGCTGCCGACGCCGGAGGGGGATGGCTGCTGCCCACCCAGCAATCCGCGCGGCGGTCCGATGGAGGCCAGCCTCGACCCCACCCAGCCCCACGCGCCGATCCCGCGCAAGGTGCTGAAGGGCGGCTCTCACCTGTGCGCCGAGAACTACTGCCGGCGCTACCGCCCCGCGGCCCGCATACCGCAGACCATCGAGAGCGCCACCAGCCATATCGGCTTCCGCTGTGTCGTGCGCGCGCCGCCCGACTGACGACCTCGATCCTCGGTTCGATCCAACTTCACGACCCTCGGGGCTCCCTTTGCCCGAGGGTCTTCTTTTTGGCCTGGGCTACCAAGGGCGTAGCGGACCCACCACCGGCGGGTCCGCCCCTCGTCAGGGTTACTTGGCGCCAGCCGCCATCAGGATCTGGGCCATCGTGGTGGCGATGCTTTCGACGTCACGCGTCTTGTTGACCTCCATGCCTTCCTCCAGAGAGTGGCCGCGGAAGCTGACGAAGCCGGCGCCCAGGGTGACAGCGGGCTTGCCCAGGCTCATCGGGATGTTGGCGTCGGTCGAGCCGGCCACATAGCCCATCGGCCGGCCCAGAGCGTCGCCCACGGCGGCCAGCCGCTGCACGAACGGGCTGGAGATCGGGGTTTCGCCCACCGGTCGGTCGCCGACCATCTTGTTGTCGAGGGTGATCTCGCCGCGCTTGGTCGAGCGCGCGGCGTTCTCGGCGGCCACGGCCTTGGGAAGGATGGCCAGATAGGCGTCCTCGACGGCCTTCAGCTCGGCCGCGCCGGACGAGCGCATGTCGACGGTCATGGCCACGGCGAACGGGATCGAGTTGACCGAGGTGCCGCCCTCCAGGAGGCCGATGTTGTAGACCGTGCGCGGATCGCCCGGAACCTTCAGCTCGCCGAACTGCTTGGCCGCGTCGGCCAGGGCGAAGGCCGGATTGACCGTGCCGAAGTCGCCCATGCTATGGCCGCCGGGACCCTTGAAGGTCGTCTTGTAGCGCTTGGAGCCGACCCCGCCGTTGACGATGACCGTCGGGCCGCTGGGCTCCAGCGAAATGAAGGCGTCGATCTTGTCCTTGTACTTGCCCTTGAGGAACAGCTCCTTCATGCCGCGCAGGTCGCCGGGGCCTTCCTCGCCGACGTCGCCGACGAAGAGGATGTCGCTTCTGGTCTGGATGCCGGCGGCGTTGATGGCGCGGACGATCGCCAGGATCGAGCCCAGGCCCACCGTGTCGTCGCCGATGCCGGGGGCGTAGAGCTTGTCGCCCTCACGGCGGACCTTCACGTTCGTGCCGGCCGGGAAGACGGTGTCGAGGTGGGCGGCCACCACCAGGAGGCCGCCGCCGCCAGTCCCCTTGCGCAGACCCATGACGTTGCCGGCCGCATCGGTCTCAAGGTCCGTCAGGCCCTCCTTGGCCAGCATGGCCAGATAGGCCTTGCCCTTCTCGGCCTCGCCGAAGGGCGGGGCCGGAATTTCGGTGAGCGTGACGATGTCGGCCACGGTCTGATCGTAGCCGGCCGCCAGGGTGTCCTTGGCGACCTTGAAGCTCTTGCTGGCGATCAGCGCCTTGGCCTGTTTGGCGAAGGGCGAGGTCGGCGCCGGCGGGCGGACGTTGCCGAACTCGCCCGGGGCCGGGGCTTTGGTCTGGGCGAGGGCCGGGGCGGCGACGGCGCAGAGGAGGGCGGCCAGGGCCGCCGAGGTCATGCATTTGGTCATGGAATGATCTCTCTGTACGAACTTGAAGGGATCAGAAGCTGCGGCGGGCCATCACGCCCAGCACGCGGGGCGTCAGGCTGACGACCTGGTCCAGCGCGCCGGCGGCCGAGGTGATCGATACCGGGCCCACCGAGTTGGTCAGGTTCTGGGCGAAGGCGAAGACGCCCCAACCCTCGCCCTCGACGCCGACGCGCGCCCCTACGATCGAATAGGCCGGGATCTTCTCGTAGTAGACGTAGGTGGGACGGAACTGCGAGGCGGTCTTGTCGGTGTAGCTGGCGTCCAGGTGAACCAGACCGCTCAAACCATCGCCGATCGGCCAGACATAGTCGGCGCCGATCGAGCCGCTGACCTTGGGCACGAAAGGCAGGCGGTCGCCGCGAAGGCCGGTCGAGCCCGACACGGTCACCGAGGAGTTTGTCATGTCCTCGGTCAGCTTGGCGTCCGAGAGGCCCAGGGCTCCGGTGAAGGTCAAGCCCCGGATCGGACGCACCGTCGTCTCCAGCTCCAGGCCGCGGATGCGCGCGGCGCCGGCGTTGGTGATGATGAAGAAGTTGGCCCCGACATTGGCCTGGGCCTGGACCTGGATGTTGCTCCAGTCGATCTGGTAGGCCGACAGGTTCACGGTCAGGCGGCGATCGAACCAGTCGCTCTTCACCCCGGCTTCGTAGTTCCACAGGCTGTCGGGCTGGAAGGGGACCAGACCGCTGGTCAGGCCCGGGATGTTGTTGGCGCCGCCGGGGCGAAAGCCCTTCGAGGCCTGGGCGTAGACCATCAGGTTCTTGTCGAACTCGTACGATACGTTGACGCGTTCGACCCAGCCCTTGGCGCTGGCGTCGACCTGGCTGAAGGCGGTCACCGGCGAGTTGGAGATGACGTTGCCGATCGTCACCGCGCCCGCGACGGTCTTGTCGTAGTCGAAGCGGCGGGCGCCGCCCGTGACCGTCAGGGCGTCGGTGACGTGGTAGGCCAGTTCGCCGAAGAGCGCGGTCTGCTTGACGTCGTTGTCGATATAGCGCGCGCCCAGGGCGTCGAACGGACGCACCGCTTCGCCGGTGACGGCGTCGGCGCGGGTCTGGATGCTGTCGACATGGTCCTTGCGGGTCTCGTAGTAGACACCCCCGGTCCAGTCGAGCTTGCCCTCGAACAGGTCCCCGTTGAGGCGGGCCTCGTGGGTCTTGGTGGTAAGGGTCATCGGCTGCCAGGAGACCGCCGGCCCGCGAGAGTCGGCCCAAGTGGTGTACTGGGACAACTGCGCGCTGGTGCAGGTCGCGCCCGACAGGCCGAAATAGCGGCCGCAGGCGGCGCTGCTGGTGCGGTTGTTGGCGATGTTGTTGGTCCAGTCGCTGTTCCGCAGCATCTTCCATTTGTAATAGGAGGACGTGGCCGTCAATGTCGCGAAGTGCAGGTCCCACTCGGCCGTGACGTTGTAGAGCGCCAGCTTCGAGTTGCTGGGAGCGATGGTCTTGCGATCGGACTTGTAGCGGCCGGCGACGGCCGCCCAGCTGGACTGTCCGTCGATCCATTCCTTCTGCTGGGCGATCGTGCCCCGGATGGTCAGGTCCTCGGTGGGCGTGAAGGTCAGCATCAGCCGTCCGCCGCTGGCGCCCGAGCCGTTGATATCGTTCTTCTTCAAGGGAACGCTGTCCACATAGCCACCGCGCTCTTCGCGATAGAGGACCAGGCGCGCGCCCAGCTTGTCCTGGATCAGCGGCGCGTTGACCATGCCCTTGGCGTAGTAGCCGGCGGAGCCGCTCTTGGTGGTCGTCGCCTGGCCCTCGACCGCGCCCGCATAGGCATGGGTGTCGGCCTTGTTGAAGATCACCCTCAGGGTGCCGCCCATCGAGCCCGAGCCGTACAGCGTGCCCTGCGGACCGCGCAGCACCTCGACGCGCTGGACGTCGAACAGGTTGATGTCGGGCGTGGTCGAGCCGGCGTCCTGGGTGGTGCCGGTCGGACCGGTCAGCGGCGTCTCGTCATAATAGAGGCCGGTCGTGGCTTCGCCGGCGCTGCGCACGCCGCGCAGGGTGATGCGGCGATTGGACGGCGTGCCGCCGTCCAGGTTCAGGTTCGGCACCTGGCGGAAATAGTCGTTGATGCCCGTGGCGCCCAGGCGGCTCAGGGTCGTTTCGCCCACGGCCGAGATGCTGAGCGGAGTGTCCTGGAGGTTGGTCTGGCGCTTGAGCGCGGTGACCACGACCTCGTCGAGCGCCACCGCCGGCGCATTGTCCTGGGCGAAGGCTGGCGCGGCGATCAGGGCCGCCAGGACGCTCGTGGCGAGGGCGCTGGTGGCCAGGGCTGCGGCGCGGACGGTGCGAGAAGCTATACGGTTCAAGTTCGGTTCCCCTCTGTTCTTGCGGGCCGGCCGATGGCGGCTCCACGGGCAAGACGGGCGGGACGCCATTGCCCGTACGACTTTTTCAACCTTCGGATCGTCGAGACGGCGGATCAAAGAGGAGGTTGAGAAGCGGGCGGTTGTTGCTCAAACATCGGGCATGACGGTTCAAAGGCGTCGCCGGGTGGTGTTTGGCGGACGCTCGGCGGGCAAGTTGGACTAGCCGGAACCGTGCGTCGGGAGGTCGGGGTGTCAGGACAGTCAGCGCTCAGTCAGATCCATGCCGACGACGTCGACCTGATCGTCCGCCGCCATGAAGGCGCGCTGCGCCGGTTCGTCATCTCGCGCATCGGGAGGGTCGCCGACGTCGACGACCTGGTCCAGGAGGTTTTCGTCCGTTTCGCCCGGCGTGATCCGGGCCAGGCCATCGAACGGCTGGAGGCCTATCTGTTCCAGGCGGCCAACAACCTGATCCGCGACCGCGCGCGCCGCCACCAGGTGCGCCGCGTGGCCGCCGCCGAGGCTGAGGACGCCGGCCGTCCCACAGCGCCGCACTCCCCCGAGCAACTGCTGATCGATCGCGAGACCCTGGCCCTGGTCCGCGCGGCCTTGACCGATCTGCCGGAGCGCACGCGCCATGTCTTCCTGCTTTACCGCGTTGACGGCTTGCGGCATCAGGACATCGCCAACGCTCTGGGGATGTCGGTCAGCACCGTGGAAAAGGATGTGCGGCGGGCCATGGCCCATCTGACCCGACGGGTTCGCCGCCCGTGACCCGGCACCCCCTCAACGATCTGGCCGCCAACGATCAGGCCGACGTCTATGACGCCGCGGCGACCTGGCATGAGCGTCGGGCCGAGCAGGGCTGGAGCGCGGCCGACGAGGACGCCCTGGTCGCCTGGCTCGAGGCCGATCCGGAACACGCGCGAGCCTTTGCCGACATGGCCGAGATCGGCGAAATCGTCGACACCGCCGGGGTGGAAGGCGAGCTTGCCCTCGAGATGGCCCAGGCCCGGCGTGCGTTCAGCCGAGGTCGTGCGCAGCGGACGCGGCGATCGATCGGACTGCTGGCCGCCGGCGTCGCCGCGGTGGCGGTCCTGCTGGGCGCGGGCGGCTGGTTCTGGTCGCGTGGCGCCGTCACCGAAGCAACCTACGCCGCCTTGCCAGGACATCGGAGCGCCGTCGTTCTGGACGACGGATCGCGGGTTGCGTTGGATGGCGGCGCTGAGATCCGCGCGCGGTTGAGCCGGGCCGACCGGCGGATCGAGCTGACGCGGGGACGAGCGTTCTTCGACGTCGCCCATGATCCTGATCGCCCTTTCGAGGTGACCGGCGGTGGTCATGTGGTGCGGGCGATCGGCACCGCCTTCGAGGTGGATGTGGCCTCGGCGGGCGTTCCTTTCCGCGTGGCGCTGCTGCAGGGTCGCATCCGGATTCGCGACGCGGAGACCGGCGCACGGGCCAGTGAGCTGTCGCCGGGCCAGGTGCTGGTCGCCGACAAGGCGGGTGCGGAGCAGGTCTCGTCGACTGATGTCGCCGCTGCAACCGCCTGGCGCGAAGGGGGGCTGGTGCTGCGGGAGGAGACCCTGGAAGCGGCCGCAGCCGAGCTCAACCGCCGCGGCGGGCGTCGGATCCTCGTCGAGGGCGCGGCCAAGGCCTTGCGGCTGAGCGGAGCCTACAGCGGCGACGATCCCCAGGCGTTCGCTCGCGCGATCGCGGCGGTGCATGGCCTGACCGTCAGCCAGGCCAGCGACGGCGCCATCGTTCTGTCCCCGGCCCGGGGCTCCGGTGCCAGCGCGGACTAGCCGGATCGGGTCGGCGCTGGCGGGGATGGGCCTGCTGGCGATCGCCGCGCCCGCCCTTGCCGAAGCGCATCGCTATCAGACGCCGCCCGGCGCCCTGGCGCAGACGCTGCGGCTCTATGCCGAGCAGACTGGCGTGGACGTCCTGTTTGCGCCGGAGGCGGTCGCGGGCCTGCGGTCACCAGGCGGCAAGGGTCTTTCCGAACCCGAACCGGCGCTGCGCGGCCTGCTGCGCGGCAGCGGCCTGGAGGCGCGCCGGATCGGGCCGCGCCTCTATGCGGTGACGAAGGCCCCGGAGATCGCCGCAGGGAGGCGCGCGGCCGCCGCGCCGCCGGCGGACGAGTCGCAGGCGCTGGATGATGTCGTCGTCCAGGCGCGGCGGCGCGACGAGCGGCTGATCGATGTGCCGGCCTCGGTGTCGGCGGTCTCCGTGCGCGACCTGGAACGCTTTCGAGCGGACGGCGTCCTTGCGCTGCGCGAGCTGGCTGTCGGGCTGACGGCCGCCGGCCAGATGTCGGCCGAGACGCCGACCCTGGTGATCCGTGGCCAGCGCCGGGCGACGGCCGGGGAGTCGGCCCTGTCGGTGATCACCTATCTGAACGAGGTTCCGCTGCCCAATAGCGGATCGATCCTGCCGTCGTTCGATCTCGCCGAAATCCAGGTGCTGCGCGGCCCACAGGGCGTGCTGTTCGGGCGCAACACCACGGGCGGCGCCTTGCTCATCCACGCCGCCGAGCCGGGCGCCGAAAACTATGCCCGACTGTCGGCCGGATCCTATCGCCTGCGCGAGGTCGAGCTGGCCCGGAACCTCGGCGAAGCGGACGGCGCGCTTCAGGGGCGGTTGGCGGTGTATGGCCTGCGGCGGGACGGTCTGGTCGAAAACCTCGGCGTTGGCGACGACCTGGACGATCGCCGCCAGGTCGCGGCCAGGCTCTCGCTGATGTATGCGCCGGCCGGATCGTTCTCGGCGCTGCTGATCCTGGACACCTTTCGGGCGCGGGAGACGGGCAGCGCCACGATCCTGTCGGGGACCTACCCCTATCCACCAGCGGTGACCGGCGGCGGCAACGCCCGGACGGTGGAGGCTGCGCCGTACTACGACTGTGGCCGGATCGGCTGCGACATCGACCTGGCCCTCGCGCGGCAACGGGTCCTTGGGCCCCGCCGGACGGAGGTGGATCTCGCGCCCCGGTCGGATCGCAGCGCCGACGGCGCGACGCTGCGCCTGGACTGGCGCGGCGAGGGGATTTCGGTGCGCTCGGTGAGCGCCTATCGCCGTGCGGTGCTGGACAGCGCGCTGGACGCCGACGGGTCGATGCTGGCGCTGAACGACATCGTCCGGCGGATCGGCCTCGACCAGTTCACCCAGGAGGTCCGGGCCAGCGGCGTCGAGGGGGCGACCACCTGGCAGGCCGGTCTCTTCTACATGTCCACCGTGCCGGTCGGGATCCAGAAGGTTCAGGCCGGGTTGGCGGTCACGCCGACCCGTCCGGCGCGGCTGGAGTTCCAGTACCGCCGCGGCCGCAGCCAGGCCGGCTTCGTGGACGTGACGCGACGGCTGCCGGGGGATCTCGAGTTGGAAGCGGGCCTGCGCTACACGCGCGATGCGTCCAGCGCCTGCCTCAAGCGTCTGGTCGCGCCGGCCGCCGAGGTTTCCGAGGGGGCGTGTGGCGCGGCGCACAGCGCCGGGTCCTCGGCGCCGACCTGGACCCTGGGGCTGAGCTATCGCGGGCGTCCCGGCCTGACCGCCTATGTCGTCACGCGACGGGCCTATCGCGCCGGCGGAGTCAATGCGCCGACCTTCGCCTCGTCGCTGGCGCGTTTCCAGGACTACGAGCCTGAGAAGCTTACCGACGTGGAGGCGGGGCTGAAATGGACCGGGACCCTGGGTGACTGGCGCCATGGCGCGGACATTGCCGTGTTTCGGGGCTGGTCGCGCGACATCCAGCGCGCGCTGTTTCCGGCGGACGATTTCGACGGGGATGGCGTCGCCGCCAACGATCCGCCGAACCTGATCATCAACGCCGGTTCCGCCGTGATCAGCGGTGTCGAACTGGCCTGGCGGGGGCGGCGAGGGGACAGGCTGGCCGTCTCGGCCTCGGCCACCCTGACCCAGGCGCGCTTTACGGCCCTTACCGTGCCCGCCGCGCTGTCCAGCCTGACCGCGACCGACCCGCGCGCCCTGCGCTTTTCATATACGCCGCCCTACACGGTCCGGATCGGCGCGGACTGGCGCATCTCGGACTCGTCGCGTTTCGGGCGCTGGACCCTGTGGGGAGAGGCCTATCAGAGCGGGCGGGTCCGCTATGTCGAGCGCGCCTATGACGGCAACGGCCTGCAGAAGAGCTACGCCCTGGCCAATGTCGGTCTGATCTTCCAGCCGCCCGGACAAGAAGACCTGACCGTCGCCGGATCGATCACCAACCTCCTGGACGCGACCTATGCGGCGGGCGGCGGCGCGGTGACGCCCAGCATCACGGCGACCAGCCTGATCTATGGCGATCCCCGTCTGGTCCAGCTCACGCTTCGACGCAGGTTCTAGCGGGGTATCCTTGCATCTGGGAGGAAGGCTCCGCCCAGATAGCGACCCTTGCACAGGCCACGCTTGAAGAACCGAAGCTGGCAGTGGGTCAGTCGCCCAAATAGCCTGGCCGGACCGGATCATCCGAGGTCATGAGTTCTATCGGGATCGGCAAGACGCTGGGGGGCGCCTGTCCGGCAATCGTTCGCAAGATCTGATCGACCGCCGCCCGTCCCAACTGCCCGGCAGGCTGCACGACGGCGATGTAAGGCGAGGGGAAGAATCTCGCCATTTCCCGTACGCCAAAGAAGATCAGCAACACTTGGCCGATCGCCTCGGGCGCCAGGGCGCGCATGGCGTCCATGACGCCGACCGCGATCGGAAACGAGGCGCAGAAGATGGCCTGGGGTCGCTGGGGCAAGGCCCAGAGGCGCTGGAAGCCGCGATAGCCGCTCAGCTCGTCCCAGCCGCCCTCGATGATCCACTCGGGGCGGACTTCGATCCCGGCCGCGGCCAGGCCTGCTACATAGCCCGCGCACCGCTCGCGGCCGATGTTGGTGTCGGCATAGCCGGCCAGATGGGCGATGCCGCGACACCCCTGGGAAACGGCCATCGATACGGCGTCGCGAGCGCCGCCGAAGTCGTCCATGACCACGGCCTCGAAGGCGCCGGAAAGCTGCGGAGTGCGGTCGAAATAGATCAGCGGGACGCCCTGCTTGCGAAGCCAGCCGCCGTCGCCGCTGCCTGCCGCCGGCCGCTGGCTGGCCGAGACCAGCAACCCCTCCACTCGCATCGACAGAAAGGTCTCGATGTGGCGGCGCTCGGCCTGGGGATCTTCCTGCGACACCCCGACCAGGATCTCGTAGCCGCGCTCGGCGGCCGTCTCCTGGATCGCGGCCAGGGTTTCGGCGAAAAAGGCGTGGCGGATCTTCGGCACCACCACGCCCAACAGCCCGCTGCCGCCACGCGACTGCAGTGACCGGGCCAGGTGATTGGGCACATAGCCCATCTCGGCCGCCACCCGCTTCACGCGTTCGACGGTGTCGGGCGCCATGTCCTGGTGTCCGCGCAGGGCCTTCGAGACGCTCATGACGGACAGGCCGACATGGCCGGCGATGTCGACGAGCCGGACATGGGGCCGGGTGCGATCGGTCACGGACGCTCCAACGCTACGCTCATTCATTGATCATACAATCAATGGAGCGTGAACCAACACCAAGCCGCGCCGCGCTAGAAGCGGTCGAGCCGGGTCTGGGCGATCCGCCGCGCCCGGACCGGAACGCTATCGCGCAGCTCGAAGTCCTTGACGGCCTCGAGCTGGAAGCTGGTCGCCTGACGTGGCAGCCGCAGCCCCGAGAAACGCGCGCTCTCGACGTCCTGCATCCAGACAGCGGGGCGGGCGTCGGGCGCCAGGGTGCGAACCTCCACCCGGCTGATGTCGATATTGCGGGCATGGCGGATGAAGAAGCCCGAGGCGGGCAGGTCACCGAACATGTTGGGCTCGGGATAGCCCTTCTCGTTCTCGGGAGGGCGCAAGGCGGCCATCGCCGCGTCGCCGCCGCCGACCTGCTCCAGGAAGCACTGGCTGATCTGCACGTCCTCGACCGGATGGCCTTCCAGGCCCGCGATGATCGAGGGCATGCGGTCGCCGCCCGAGGATGTGATGTTGGTGATCAGGATGCGCTTGAGTGTGCCGATCGGCAGCTCCGGCGGGCCGCGCATGCGCTTGCCCAGTCGCATGAAGATCGGCGCGGTGGTCACGCCGTGCATGGTCAGGTTGCTGACCGTGATGTCTTCCAGGTTCGCGCCGTCCACCGTCTCGAGCGCCAGGCCCCGGCATTTGTCGAAGACGCAGTTGCTGATGGTGATGTTCTTGAAGCCGCCGTTGGACTCCGTGCCCAGCTTGATGCGGCCGTGAGTGCCCTTAGGCGCGGGCATGAAGACCTGCCAGGTGCCGTCCAGCACCGAGCCGATCCGGTAGCGACCCGAGACGTAGCAGTCCGAGATCGTCACGTTCTCGGTCGCGCGCGGATAGCCCAGGGCATAGGAGCTCTTGGGGCAGATGGCGTCGTCCCAGGGCGAGTTGATCGTGCAGCGCGTGACCCGGACGTTGCGGCAGCAGTCGATGTCCAGGCCATCGCGGTTGGTGTCGATCAGCAGGTTGTCGATGGTCAGGTTGTCGACCCCCGTGGCCAGCAGCGCGAACCAGCCAGCCTGCAGCATCTTGAAGTCGCGCAGCAGCACGTTGCGACAGTTCTTCAGGGCGATGGCCTTGTCGCCGACGCCGGGCTTGCCGGAGATTGGCACGTCCTTGTCGTAGTCGTGGCCGCGCCCAAGGCCCTTGCCCCAGATCAGGCCGGGACCCTCGATGGCGATGTCGTTCAGGCCCTCGCCATGGATCAGGCTGTTGCGCCAGTGACTGTGGCCGAAGTCCTGAAAGGCTTCGTAGGCGGGATCGATCGGTTCGGCGTGGTCGTAGCCGCCGCTCTCCATGCCCTCGATTGGCGTGGAGGCCGCCAGGATCGTCGCGCCCTGGTCCAGATAGAGCCGGACCCGGCTCTTCAGGTGGATGGTGTAGCAGGCATAGGTTCCGGCCGGGACCAGCACCGTGCCGCCGCCGCGCTCGGCGGCATAGGCGATCGCGCGGTCCATGGCGGGGGAGTCGATCGTGACGCCGTCGCCCTTGGCGCCGAAATCCCGAACATTGACCAGGCCTTCGGACGGTGCGGCCCTGGCCAGGGCGGGCGAGGTGCCGACGCCCAGGAGCCCCGCGCCCATTCCGCTCAGGCCGAGACCGACGACGCCGGTCAACAGTTGGCGACGGTGCGGCGAAAGCTGGGACATGGCGCGGCCCTTCGGCGGTCGGGCGAGGGCGCCGATCCTGTCGCCGGCGAACCTCGCAAGGAAAAGGCGGCCGGTCCACGAATGAACCGGCCTAAGGAGGCTTCGTCGCCCGAAGGCGTGAAGCTCAGGCCTTCAAACACACAAGGAGGAGGTTTGAAGTTTAGAACGTGGCGCGCGCCGTCAGGGTGATGGTGCGGCCGTCGTAGTTGGCGGTCCGGACGACATCCTCGTCGTTCTCATATTCGAAGCGGATGGCGTCGGTCAGGTTGTAGACGTCCAGGGCCAGGCTGAAGCGGTCGGTGACGTTGTAGGACGTCGCCAGGTCCAGCTGGCCGCGCGGGCGCACCGAACGCGAGCCGCCGGTAAAGGTGCCGTTGGCGTTCAGGTCGTAGGCCGAGCGGTAGTTGTAGACCAGTCGCACGCCGTACTTGGGCGTCTCGTAGTAGCCGATCAGGTTGACGTTGTGCTTGGAGATGCCCGGGAAGGGGGCGATCGCCGGGCTCTTGGACGTGGTGTAGGCGTAGTTGAAGCTGCCGCCGAAGTTCTTCCAGAAGCCTGGCAGGAAATCGAGGTTCTGCTGAATGTTGAACTCGACGCCGTGCACGGTGGTCGGCTTGTCGAGGTTGTACGACCCCGAGGCGACGATGTGCGTGATGTTGGTCGCGGTCGACGAACTGGTCGAGCAGTAGGTCCCGTCCCAGGTCAGGGTTCCATAACCCCAGGTCGATCCGTCCGATGGGCACAGCAGCGCCGGGTCGCTGGTGGCGACGATGCGGCCGGTGATCTTCTTCTCGAACACGGCCAGCGACACCAGGCCGTTGGGGCGGTTGTACCACTCCAGCGACAGGTCCATCGACGTGGCCATGTAGGGCTTGAGGTTGTTGTTGCCGATGGTGATCGGCACGTAGCTTACCGTCGTCGAGGCCGAGGTCAGGGCCGTGTCCAGCGTCTTCAGGCCGATCTTGGTCACCGGCGAGAACTGGCGCGGGTGTGGGCGGACATAGGTCTTGTAGTAGGCGCCGCGCAGGATCAGGTCGTCGGTCAGGTCGGCCGCGAAGATCGCCGACGGCAGGAAGAAGTCGTACTTATTCTTGTAGTCCACGTTGGCGTAGATGTTCTTTGAACCGATGGCGTCCGCCGGGGGCGTCTTCTGGTCCAGCACCGAAAGCTTGTTTTCGGTGTTCTCGTAACGGGCGCCGAAATTGCCGCGGACGCGATGGCCCAGCAGTTCGGTGTCGTACTTGGCCATCAGATAGGCCTGGGTCGTGTCGTCGTCGTTGGTGTAGTTGCGCAGGGCGTAGTTGTCGTCCTGGTAGCGGATGTTGAGGCCGGTCGGCGACAGGCCGCCGCCTGATGGCGCGTACTCGGTCACCGGCTTGACGGCGCTCAGGAAGGCGTCGAGGTCGATGACCTGCCAGTTCGAGGTGTAGTTCCCGCCCTTGCCGCCGAAGAAGTCGTCGACATAGGGGGCCTGCTTGACCATGGCGCTGGTGATGTTCTGCATCTGCAGGCCATAGGCGTAAACGCGGTAGCCGGAGCTTGTGTAGCTGGTCCGTTCCAGGCGCACGCCGCCCTGGATGCTCTTGATCGGGCCCAGCTTGACGAAGCGCTCGGCGTCGAACTGCGCCGCGTACAGGCTGTTCTCGGCATAGCTCTGGGTGCCGGTGATCTGCATGCGGCGCGTGGCGGCCGAGCGGGTCGCCGAATTGTAGATCGCCGTCGGATCCGAGACGCCGCCCCAGTACCAGGTCGTGCCCGCGGGAATGCCGGTCACCGGCGTGGGGGAGATCGTATAGGAATAGTCGCCGATGTTGTCGCGACCGGTGCTCAGCGAGCCGCTGATGCCGTTGCCGCCTGAAACGATCAGGGTGTTGATGTCGACCTGGGTCTCGACCGACGCGTTCTTGCCGCCCGAGGCCGTGAAGACGCCGGCAAGGCGCCAGTCATCGTTGTTCCAGTCGATATTGCCGATAACGCCCTGCGATTCCTGGTGTTGGGAGTAGAGGCGCGACGACATCAAGGCGTCGGGATTGGTGAAGGTGATCGAGTCGTAGACGTAGCGGCCGTCCGAGACCTTGAACGGCGTGCCGACCGGCGTGACGATCGAGCCCGAGTTCAGACCGTTGATCATCAGGTCCTGGCGGGTCTTGGGCAGGTCGCGATTGGTGTAGTAGCCGACCAGGCCGAGCTTGGTGTTGTCGTTGGGCTTCCACTCCAGCCCGCCCGAGGCCGACCAGGTTTCGCCCTTGTTCATCCGCGAATACTGGCGGGTCTGCGAGTTGAAATAGAGGCCGCTGGTTCCCTTGGTTCCGGAGGCGCCGGCCATATAGCTGCAGAACGCCGAGCTGCCCGTCGTGCAGGGCGTCGACGAATAGTATTCGCCGTACTTGGCCAGGAAGTTGGCCGTGCTCAGCCCCGTATAGGCCGGCGTCAGCACGCTGTAGCTGTTGATCAGGATACTGTCGCGGCGGAAGTTTTCCTTCTTGTAGGCCACGGTGCCGAACACCGCGAGGTCGTCGGACAGGTGCTTGTTGTAGCTGGCGGTGTAGGCCGGAGCGCCCAGGTTTCCGAGCGTGTTGTACTCATAGGCGGCCTTCAGCGATCCACCGTCGCGGCGCGACAGCGCGGGCGCGATCTGCATGTCGACATTGCCCGAGAGGCCGCCGGCCACGGTGTTGGCCATCGGCGACTTCTGGATGACGAAGGCCGAGAAGATGTCCGAATTGAACGCGCCCAGCGGCGTGCCCTGGTTGTCGCGCAGCAGGGGCGGTTCGGCGAAGGCCTGGCCGTTCAGGGTCATGCGGGCGTACTCGCCCGGCATGCCGCGCAGGTTGATGGTGGCGTCGCGGCCCTCGGCCTCGCGGTTGATCTGGACGCCGGGGACGCGTTGCAGGGCTTCGCCGACGTTCAGGTCGGGGAAGCGGCCCAGGCCGTCCGACGAGATGCCGTCGGTGATCTCGATGGCGTTCTTCTTGGCGCGGACGGCGTTGGCGTAGCTTTGCTTGAAGCCGGTGACGACAACGGCGTCGAGCGTGTCGCTTTGTGGCGCGGTCTGAGGCGCGGTGGCCTGCGCCGCCGCTAGCGCTGGCAGGCCCGCGATGACGGTGGCCGACAGGAGCGCGATCTTCAGGACGCGCGACGAACCGATTTTGGAATTCACGTGTACTCCCTCCCTTAGTTGATGCCCGCGCGCCTTGCATGGCGGCTTATTGGCCTGACCTCTTTAACGTTAAAAGCGCTTCGCGAGTCAATGTTTTGTCGCGTGATCACAGCGCTGAATCGCGACGTTCGGTGGAGTATATCTTAGTAAAATACTGATTTAAAAGGATAAAATAACATACATAAAAATCATTTTTTAATTCTCCCCTCGGGTTAGCTGAAACTTGGTTTCTATTTCTGATAATTGGTCAGGCCAAAAATCGATTGGCAGGGAGAAGCCGGCGGCGGCGGTGCGAACCTTGTGTCGCGCCGATGGTCGCATCGTCTCGAGCGAGGGTTAGCGCCTCGTCCAATGGCGCGACCTTCTCCTTCTCAGGGCCGCAGTCGACCGGCGGTCCGTTGCAAGGCGAAAGAGGAAGACGCCTTGGCGCTGGCCCCAGGGCCGGATCGGGCGCGGAGGGTGTATTGGCGCATTGACGCTGGAATTTGTCGGAGTAATTGTTCCCTGCAGTCTAGGGAGTTTGAAATGAAGTCGGGTTGGATGGCGCTTGCGTTGATGGCGGCCATGTCTGTCGGATCTCCGGTCGGAGCCCGCGAAGCGCCGGCGGCCGCGCCAGGCTCCAATCCGCTGTTCCGCGACAAGTTCACCGCCGATCCAGCGCCTCTGGTGGTCGGCGACACGCTCTATCTCTATGTCGGCCACGACGAGGCCCAGCGGGACGAGATGTTCAACATGCGCGAGTGGCTGGTCTACTCGACGTCGGACATGAAGACCTGGACCGCCTATCCGCCGATCATGAAGGCGACGGACTTCAAGTGGGCCAAGAAGGACGCCTGGGCGTCGCAGGCGATCGAGAAGAACGGCAAGTTCTACTTCTACGCGGCCGTCGAGCACGACAGCACCCATCCGGGCAAGGCGATCGGGGTGGCGGTGTCCGACAAGCCGACCGGGCCGTTCGTCGACGCCCGCGGATCGGCGCTCATCACCAATCAGATGACACCCAAGGGGACCCACAGCTGGGAGGACATCGATCCCACGGTCTTCACCGACGACGACGGAACGACCTGGATCGCCTGGGGCAATCGTCAAGCCTATATCGCCAAACTCAAGCCGAACATGATCGAGCTGGACGGGCCGATCACCGAGATTACCCCGCCACATTTCGAAGAAGGGCCATGGCTGCACAAGCGTGGCGGTCTCTACTACCTGACCTACGCCTCGCTTGATCGCTCGACCCAACGCGACGAGCACGTGTCCTATTCCACTGCGCCGTCCATCCAAGGGCCCTGGACCTATCGCGGGCTGCTGACGGGCTCAGGCAAGTACAGCTTCACGATCCATCCCGGCATCGCCCAGTTCAAGGGCCAGTGGTACCTGTTCCTGCACAACGCAGACCTGGCTGTCGGCGACCAGAGCGGCGCGATCGGACGCCGCGCCGTCACGGTCGAGCGCTTGCACTACAATGCCGACGGAACACTGCGGCCGGTGGTGCAGACGAAGGCCGGGATTACCGCCCCGGTCGACTGACCGCGGCGCAAGACATCGTCAATCACGACAAACCGTCCGCATCGATCGATGCGAGCCAGAACACACCGCATGGGGAAACGATGAGGAAGCTGCTGACCGCGGGCATGATCGCCGCGCTCCTTGGTCCGTCCGCGGCCGCCGCACAGAGCGATCCCTTGGCCCCCACCGGACGTTGGTCGGCCTATACCGCGGGACGCGCCGGCCTGCCGCCCATGGGCTGGAGCACCTGGAACGCCTTCGCCACCGACATCGACGAGGACAAGATCCTGGGCTCGGCGCGACAGATCGTCGACAGCGGTCTGGCGGCCAAGGGCTATCGCTACATCAACATCGACGACGGCTGGGCGCTGAAGCGCCGGATGCCCGACGGCCGCATGATCCTGCGCGAGGACAGGTTTCCGTCGTCGCGCACCGGCGGCGACGCGCCCAGCTTCAAACCGTTTACCGACAAGCTCCACGCCATGGGGCTGAAGGCCGGCATCTACTCCGACCTCGGCCGTAACACCTGTTCGGAAGCCTTTTCACCCACCGACACCGACCTGCCCAAGGGAACCGTCCTGGAGCGCGAGGTCGGCCTGCATGGACGCATCGACCAGGACATCGCGCTCTATTTCAAGGACTGGGGCTTCGACTTCATCAAGGTCGACGGCTGCGGCCTGCGCGACTACGGGCCGCAAAGCGAGCGGGTGCGATCGGGCAAGTTCCGGGCCCTGGGGCCATTCCTGGATTCCGGCCAGGTGACGCGGACCAACATCGCGGCCATCCAGACGATGTTCCGACAGATCAATACCGCGCTGGCCCGTGAGAATCCTGACGGCGACTATCTGCTCTCCCTGTGCGTCTGGGGCGCCGCGAACGTCCGGGCCTGGGGCAAGGACTACGGCGGCGTCTCGCGCACCAGCGACGATATTTCGCCGGCCTGGGGGCGGTTGCTGGTCAATTACGACACCGCGGTCACCCGTTCGCTCTATGCGCACCCGGGGTCCTGGAACGATCCGGACATGCTGCACATCGGCGCCGGAGATTTCGACGCTGATCACCTGACCGAGGCGCGCTCGCACTTCGCGCTGTGGGCCATGCTCAATGCGCCGCTGCTGATCGGGACCGACCTGCGCAAGACGCCCGAGTCCCTGATGGATATCTTCGGCAACGCCGACATCATCGCGCTGGACCAGGATCCGGCCGGCAACCAGGCGACACTGGCCCATGACTCCAGCGACCTGCAGATCCTGGTGAAGACCTTGGCGTCGGGCGAGAAGGCGGTGGCCATCTTCAACCGAGGATCGGGCGACTACGACGTCGATCTCAGCGCCAGCCATCTGAAGTTCAGCGAAGACGCGCCGATCGAGCTGACCGATCTGTGGAGCAAGCGGAAGACGAGCTTCACCAAGCGGACCAGGTTGCGTGTGAAGCCGCGTGAAACACTGATCTTCCGCGCCCGTGGGACGAGGGCCCTGAAGGAGGGCTACTACCTGTCGGAACAGCCGGGCAGCGTGAACCCGGCCGTCGACGGCGTCGTGCATCCGACCCCGGATCCGTCGATCTTCCGCACGGCGGCCGGCTGGGGCGGAACCGGCGGGGCAGGCGACAGGCCATCCTATGCCGGATGGGGCGGCGCCCGAGCCGACAGCGCGCCCTACGGTCAGCTGCTGCAGATCGCGGGCAAGCGGTTCTCGGCGGGCATCGGGATCCTGGCGAACTCGCGGCTGGAGGTTCGCAATCATGGGAGCGCGCGTTTCACCACCCTGGTGGGGGTGGATGACAGCGCCAGCGACAAGGCCGGCGTGGTCACCTTCGCGGTCTATGGCGACGGCAAGCTCCTGGCGACCAGCAAGCCCGCCAAATGGGGCGCGGCGGCCCAGGCGATCTCCGTGCCGGTCGCGGGCGTGAAGCTGATAGAACTGGTGGCTCGCAGCCCGCGCGGCGACAATCAGCGCCTGCCGGTGACCTGGGGCGAAGCAGCGCTCCTGGAACGCTGATCCCAAACGAAAATCGCCGCCGAGTTCGCCCTTGCGGGGCGGCCTCGGCGGCGACCTTGGTCCGTGCGAAGCGGACGATGTCTAGAAGCGGAAGCGCACGCCGGCGCGGTACATGCGCCCGATGATGTCGTAGAGCGCGGGGTTGGCGTAGTTGGGCGACTTGGCCGGATCGCGGTCGAACAGGTTGTCGACCTTGAAGTAGGCGGTCACGTCCTTGCGGATGTTATAGGTGCCGCCAACGTCCATGTAGAACGCGCCCGGCATGAAGTTCTTGTCGATCGTCGGCGCATTGGGCGTCGAGACCGGGCAGGTTCCCGGGGCGCAGACGACGTACTGGTTGCCGTAGTTGCCATCGCTGAACCAGCGCTCCTGCAGCGTCAGGGTGAAGCGGTCGGTCTCGTAGCTCTGGATCGCCAGCCACTTCCAGTCGGGCGTGTTGCCCTGGTTCACGCCAGCAGAGTCGACCGGGACCGTGCCGGGCAGGCCCGTGTCGGTCCAGAAGTCGCGGATGTGAGTGGCCAGGGCGCGCAGGGTGAAGTTGCCCGACAGACCCAGCGGCTGCTGCCAGCGGTAGCTGGCCTCGATATCGAAGCCGCTGGTCTTGATCGACGCCAGATTGAAGGACTGGACGTTGATGTAGTTGGGGCCGCTGGTGTTGTTGAGGTTATAGGACCCGCACGTCTGCGGCAGCACGTTGCGGTAGCAGTAGTCGACGATCTGGGCCGCGCTCAGGCTGGAGACGACGTCGTCGACCTTGATCTTGTAGTAGTCGAACGAAGCGCTGAAGCCGGGCAGCCAGGACGGGTTGGCGAGGACGACGCCGATTTGCGTGTTGCGCGCGATTTCCGGCGTCAGGTTCGGATTGCCGACCGCGTTCTGGATCGCCACGACGTTGCGGTTGTTCACCGGGTCGAAGAAGTTCGGCAGCGTCGTGGTGACCGGCGCGGCGAACAGTTCCGACAGGTTGGGGGCGCGGACGTCGCGCGACGTCACGCCGCGGAAGCGCAGGCCGTCGAAAGGCGTGTCCCAGGTGCCGCCGGCCTTCCACGTCCAGATCGTGCCCGAGGTGCTGTAGTCGGTCACCCGCGCCGCGGCGTTGAAGTTGGCGCGGCCGATAGTGTCGTTGTTGAACAGCGGCAGGTCGACTTCCAGGAACGCCTCCTTGACGTTGTAGACGCCGTTGCCGTTCTTGTAGTTGCCCGCGTGCCAGTTGTTGCCGAGCGTGTTGAGCAGCGGATCAGCTGGATAGCTGCCGTCGTTCGGGCTGCGATCCGCGACGCCGGCGCCGTACGGGTCCGCACGGACGGTGTAATATTCCCGGCGATATTCAGCGCCGAAGGCTACCGAAAGCGGACCGGCCCACAGGTCGATCGGGGCTCCCGAGAAGTTCAGGCTGGCCACGTCCTGCTTCATGAGCAGGCGCTGGAACGGACCGGCGGCGGGTTGGACATATTCCAGGGCCGCGGCCGAGGGCGCCTTGCCGCCGAAGATGTTGAGCGGCTGGCAGCCGTTGGCGCGCGCGACCGGGTCGGCGCAGACGATCGCCCCGTTCAGCGTGGTGGCCTGGATCGCCTGGTTGAAGCGCGGCGTCAGGATGATGTGATCGACGTCGATGGCGGTCTTGTTCTCGCCATGCTCGTAGTAGGCGTCGTAGGTCCAGTCAGAACCGACCGCCGCGAACTTGCCTTTCAGGCCGGCGACCACGCGATACTGACGACGGTCTGTATGAACCTTGGTATTGGGCAGCACCGCGTTGCTGACGCCGTACTGGAAGCTGGTGATGCCGGCGGTGGCGCAGGCGTCCCGCACCGAGGTCGGCAGGTAGGGGTTGGAGCACTGCAGCGTCAGGCCGGTGCGGTTCATGCCGTTGACGGGCTGGTTGCTGGTCTTGACCTGACCCAGATTGAACGAGACGTACGCCTCGTTGCCTTCGGCGAAGTCGTAGCCGATGCGGCCGTATCCCACCTTGCGCTCGATCGCCGACTGCAGCGTGCGGCCCGTGTCGACGTTACCCGACAGATCGCCGCCGACGCAGAAGCCCGGGAAGCAGCCGGTGACAGCGCCGCCAGCGGTTTTGGATGGAACGCCGTTCGAGCCGTATTGGAACTGGAACGGGTTGCCGGCCTGGTCGAAGGCGATGCCCTGCAGCGGACCCGCCGTGATCAGGCCGTACTTGGTGTAGGCGTAGGGCTGGGCGTTGTCGCGCATCAGGTACTGCGGCGAGCCGTCGTTCGTGACGTTGCGATTGATCATCGTCGTCTGGGTGAACCAGTGGCGGTCGCCCGCCAGATCCAGGCCGAAGTCGCCCGGACCGACGCCGTTCTCCTTGGCCCATTCGACGCTGCCGACCAAGTGGACACGATCATCGGCGAAGCTGCGGCCGCCGGCCAGCTGCACCAGGCCCTGCTTGTTGTCGTCGTACTTCGAAATACCGGCCTGGACGTTGCCCTTCAGGCCCTCGAAGCGGGTGTCGGTAATGAAGTTGACGACACCGCCGACGGCGTCCGATCCGTAGGAGGCCGAGGCGCCGCCGTTCACGACGTCGACGCGCTGGATCAGCAGCTGTGGGAAGAGGCTGACGTCGGTCACGCCGGTATAGTAGGCGCCGACCACGCGCTGGCCGTCCAGCAGGGTCAGGGTGCGGATCGTGCCGAGGCCGCGCAGCGAGAACGAGCTCAGGCCCTGTTGACCGCTGGACGTGCTGAAGGTGTTGGTCGCCGAACCGCTCGACCCCTGCAGCGACGGCAGCTGGACGATGGTCGCGAAGACGTTGGGCTGGGCGTTGTTCTGGATCTGGGCTTCGCCGATGACCGAGGTCGGCGTGGGGGCGGTGAAGCCCGTGGTCTGGATGCGGGTACCGGTGACGACGATCTCGCTGACCGTGGCGGCTTCCGGCGCCGCCGCGGGCGCGGCGGTCTGGGCCAGGGCCGGCGCCGCGATCAGGGTCGCCAGCAGGGCGGCGGCTCCGGCCGAACCGAGCGCATCGCGTTTCACCCGCTTAGTCGAGCCGACGTCCGTGGTGCGCGGATGCGAAGGCGTATCGCCGTATGAGAACATCTCCATCCCTCCCTAGAGCGCCGTTGGCCGGCGCGATTTGACGCTTGTCCATGAGCGCTCGCCGCTCGATGGTAGCGTTATCGTAAAATTTGGTAGGTCGGCTGTCCCATTAAGTCAATACTCCGACATAATCGCGTTGAAACGTGTGTCCGCGTTCGCTACTGCGCTGTGTGGGTGTGAGCGATCGGCTCTGATTTCGGCCGAATCGCCAATATTGGTGCGATCGAACGGCCTTCGTGATCGCTGATAACGTTATCGGGGGTGGGGTATGGGCAGCGCGACAGAGTCAGGAGCGGGGCAGGGGCGCCCATTCCCGTTCGTACGCTGGACGATCATCGGATTGTTCGTCCTCGCGATGGTGCTCAACTACCTGGCGCGATCGGTGCTGGGCGTATCCGCGCCGATGATCCTCAGCGAGCAGTCGATCTCGAGCGAGCAATACTCGTGGATCACGAGCGCGTTTCAGCTGGGCGTGATGTTCCAGCCTCTGGTGGGCTATTTCCTTGATGGCGTGGGCTTGAGGCTGGGCTTCACGGTGTGCGTGGCGCTCTGGTCCCTGATCACCATCGCACACGTCGCCGCCCAGGGCTGGGCTCCGTTCGCCGGGCTGCGCTTCGCCTTGGGGCTGGCCGAAGGATCGGCTCAGCCCGCCGGTCAGAAGCTGACCGCAGAGTGGTTCCCGGCCAAGGAGCGAGGCCTCGCCAGCGGCATCTACAACATCGGCGCGTCGTTCGGCGCGGTCTTCGCACCGCTGCTGGTCGCCTGGGCCGTGGCGACCCACAGCTGGCGCCTGGCGTTCGTGGTCGCCGGCGGACTGGGGCTGACCTGGACCTTGGCCTGGCTGGCCTGGTATCGCTCGCCCGCACGCCATCGCCGGCTGAGCGTCGGAGAGCGCGCGCACATCGAGTCCGGGCAGGAACAGCGCCTGGCCGCGCACGGCGTGCGACCCACGTTTCTGCAGCTGGTGAAGCGCCGTGAGGTCTGGGGCATCGCCTTGCCGCGCATGCTCGCCGATCCGGTCTGGGGCATGCTGTCCTTCTGGATGCCGCTCTACCTGGCGCGCGTGCGAGGCTTTGATCTAGCGCACATCGCGATGTTCGCGTGGCTGCCGTTCCTGGCGGCGGACGTGGGGTGCCTGTTCGGCCCGGCCGTCGTGAGCTTCCTGCAGCGGCGCGGCGTGGACCTGATCGATGCGCGCCGGTGGGCCTTCACGCTGGGGGCGGTGCTGATGACCGGCATGTCGCTCGTTGGCCTGGCGACCAACCCCTATGTCGCCATAGCCCTATTGTGTCTGGGTGGCTTCGCGCATCAGACGCTATCGGTGACGGTGATCACCATGGCCTCGGATCTGTTTCCGAGAAACGAGGTGGCCACCGTCGCCGGCGTCGCCGGTCTGGCGGGCAATCTCGGAGTCCTGGTCTTCACCCTGGCCCTCGGACGGCTGGTCGACCACATCGGCTACGGCCCATTCTTCATCGTGCTCGGCCTGCTCGACCTGATCGGCGCGGCCCTGCTCTGGACCCTGGTGCGCAAACCCGCATGACCAAGATCAGCAATCCCATCCTGAGGGGCTTCAATCCCGACCCTTCGATCGTTCGGGTCGGCGAGGACATCTACATCGCCACCTCGACCTTCGAATGGTTTCCGGGCGTCCAGATCCACCACAGCCGCGACCTCGTGCACTGGCGCCTGGCTTCGCGGCCCCTGAACCGTCCCGCGCAGCTGGACATGCGCGGCAACCCTGATTCCTGCGGCGTCTGGGCGCCCGACCTCAGCCACGCCGATGGCCGTTTCTGGCTGGTCTATACGGATGTGAAGCGGTTCGGTCAGTCGACCCTGGACGGCGCCAAGGGCGTGACGCTACGCGACTTCCACAACTATCTGGTGACCTGTGACGCCGTCGATGGGACGTGGTCCGATCCGGTCTATCTCAACAGCAGCGGATTTGATCCGGCCCTGTTCCATGACGACGACGGACGCAGCTGGCTGCTCAACATGCTGTGGGACCACCGTCCGGACCGACCGCGCTTCGCCGGCATCGTCATTCAGGAGCTGGATCGGCGCACGGGCGCCTTGGTGGGCGCGCGTCGCACGATCTTCCAAGGCACCGAGCGCGGCTTTACCGAAGGGCCGCACATCTACAAGCGCGATGGCTGGTACCACCTCCTGGTCGCCGAAGGCGGCACGGGCTGGGGCCACGCGGTGGTGATGGCCCGCTCGCGCGATCTCATGGGGCCGTACGAGCTGCATCCGGACGCCGTCGTGCTGTCCTCGGGCGGGCGGCGGGAGGGCCCCTTGGCGCGCGCAGGCCACGGGGACCTGATCGAACTGGCCGATGGAACGCCGTGGATGGCCTATCTGTGCGGACGGCCCCTGGCCGATCATCAGCGCTGTGTATTGGGCCGCGAGACCGCTTTGCAGCCGATGCGATGGAGCGAGGATGGCTGGCTAAGGACCCTGACCGGCGACGCCGCTCCGGATCCGCATCCGCCCGCGCCGGACCTCGCAGCCGCCCCCTGGCCGCAGGACGCCTGGGATGGTCAGTTCGACGGCGCCGCGTTGCCGGCGGCGCTGCAATGGCTTCGTACGCCGTACCCGGACGAGCTGTTCAGTCTGAGCGCCCGGCCCGGGCATCTGCGTCTCTACGGTCGCGAGACCGTGGGCAGTCCGTTTCGCCAATCGCTCGTGGCTCAACGCCAGGAGCATCTGCGCTATACCGCCACCACGCGTGTCGATTTCGAACCCGCCGACTTCCAGCAGGCCGCCGGTCTGATCTGCTACTACAACAGCACCAAGTTCCACTATCTCCACATCACCCGCGACGAGGGCGCGCGGCGGCTTCAGGTGATGACCGCCTCGCCCGACACCGGGGGCTGCACGCTGGACGTCGTCGTGACGGCGCTGCCGGAAGGGCCGATCGACCTGCGCGTCGATGTCGACCTTGGTCAGCTGAGATTCGCTTGGCGTGGCGCGGGGGCGCAGGGCTGGGCGTTCCTGAATCAGACTCTGGACGCCAGCATTCTCTCGGACGAGGCGTCGCTGCCGGGCCTGCCCAACTTCACGGGAACCTTCGTGGGCATGGCCTGTCAGGACATGGCGGGCACGGCCACGCCCGCCGATTTCGCCTTCTGGCGCTATGAAGGCAGGGGAGACGAGGCGGGCGATCTATTCGACGCGAGCCGCCGACAGGCGGGTGACCAGCACATGCTCGAGCACGCGATCGCCGCCGCCCCCTAGCGGGGCGCCGCCCGCGATCCGCGCCACGAGCAGGCCCAGGGCCTCGGCCGCGAGCTGGCGCACGGGTTGATGCACCGTCGTCAGAGGCGGCCATACGGTCACGGCCGGCGACGTGTCGTCGAAGCCGACGACCGTCAACTCGCCGGGTACATCGAGCTGGCGGCGATGGGCGACGGAGACGACCGCGGCGGCCATGTCGTCATTGCTGGCGAAGATCGCCGTGGGTGGTGCAGCGACGTCGAGCAGCTGTTCGGCGGCGGCAAGACCCGAGGTGAAGCTGAAGTCGCCTTGCGCGATGGCGGTGACGACGCCCTCGCTTTCCCGGACCGCCGCATAGAAGCCGGCCAGGCGTTCGGCGCTTGCCGCCTGGTCCGGATTCCCAAGGATGAAGCCTAGCCGGCGATGACCGAGGCGGATCAGTTCGCGGGTCATCTGATAGGCGGCGCGACGATCGTCGATGCGTACGCAGATAGCGCCTTCGACGTCGTAGGCGCCTACCGCCGCCAGGGGCAGGGAGGCCTTGCGAAGCGCTTGCAGCACCGTGGGCGACTCGCCCAGAGGCGGCGCCAGGATCGCTCCGCTCACACCGGAGGCGATCAGGTCCTTCAGGGCCGAGGGGCTGGGCGGCCGTCCACCGCCTTCGCCCTTCAGCAAGACCAGGCGCGCCCCACGGATCGAAGCCTCCTCGAACACGCCGGTCAGGAAATCACTCATGAAGGCGGCGCTGGGATTGGAATAGATGACCCCGATCCGCAGTTCGGATGAGGTCACCAGGCTACGGGCCGCAACGTTGGGCGAATAGCCGAGGGCCTGGATCGCGGCATCCACGGCCGCGCGCGTATCGGGTCCGACGCCGGGGCGGTCGTTGATCACGCGCGATACGGTCATCGGCGAAACGCCAGCCTTGATCGCGACATCGACGATCGTCGGCCCGCGACCGTGTCCTGACTTCCTCGCCAAACCGTCCCCCGTACCCTCAGTCTTCACCCGGTCGACCTTCTGGGGTCGCCGATCGATCTTTAGTCGGAGCTTGGGCGGCGTCCAAGTCCCGTGTTTGCGCTACCATGAGCGTGAGAGGGTTCAATCGCAGGCGGGGCAGTGGGCGCTGGAAGCGTTTTGAGCGATTTCATCTGGCCTGCATGTATCGGGTGCAGGGGGCTCGCGGAGATGTCGAGTTTTTCGAAATTCGACGCTGTATTCGTTAGACATGTCGGATTTGATTTGAGAATGTTAACGCAACCATCGCCGCCGATGTGATGGGCTTCTGTTGGCTTGTTCTGCTGAAGTCCGGAATCGAGCGTTTTGGTCTGATGGTCGCCCGCCACCTCCCCCTGGGCGGTCTCGCCCGGGTCTGCTGCACGGCGCTTTCGCTGGTTCAGGGCCCGGGCGTCTCTTTCTCGAAACCGCGGGTACGATCGAGCGCGTCTGCGCGCGCTTGCAAAAGAAAGATCGCCGACCAGGGGCCGGCGATCCCAGGGCTGTCAGGTGCGAGGCGAGGTCCGACCGATGCGGTCAGGACTTTGGCTTCAGAAAGCCATGCATTCCTAGCCAGCGCGCATAGGCGTCGAACCAGCCCGTGCTGGTGGTGGTCTTCTGATACATGCCAAAGCCGTGCCCTCCCTGCTCATAGAGATGGAACTCGACCGGCCGCTTGGCGGCTCGCCAGCTTTCGATCAAGCCAAAGCCGCCGTTGGCGAAGAACGGATCGTCGACGGCCAGGGCGACGAAGGCCGGTGGCGCGTCGGCGGGCACGGTCACCGGCGACAGGGGGCCATAGACCAAGCCGATGAAGGCAGGCTTGGCGTCCTGGCCCGCCAGCGTCGTGGCCAGGGTCAGCATGGCGCCGGCGGAAAAGCCGACCATGCCGATGCGATCCGGATCGACATGCCACTCGGCCGAGCGCTGACGAACCAAGGCGAAGGCCGCGCGCGAGTCGGCGATCTGGGGCGCGAGGCCGGCGATGGCCGCCTGCGGATCCGGTCGTGGCCGCGCGGCGGTAGCCGAGAACATCTCGGCCATCGAGCGTTCGAAGCCGGCCATGTCCGCTGGCGTCTGGTTCAGCCGGTACTTGAGCACGAACGCGGCTACGCCCCTGTCGGCGAGCGCCTTGGCGACGGCCCAGCCCTCGTTCTCCATCGACAAGGTGCGAAAGCCGCCGCCAGGCGCGACGATCACCGCTGCGCCCGTCGCCTTGGACGGATCGGGAAGAAACGGCGTCAGCGTAGCGACCGTGACATTGCGGGCGAAGACGCTCTTGTACTGGCTGTGCCAGGACTCCGGCGCGGTCGCTCCTGGCAGGGGACCCGTGTTCAGCACGATGGCGTTGGGCTGAGCCGGGGTGGCGATGGGGACCATCTTGTTGTCCTGCGCCTGGGCGCCGGCGGCCAGGGCCAGGGCCAGGGCCAGGGCCAGCCCAAGTCCGGCGAAGAATGTTCCGGTCCGACGTCGCGACGTCTCGATGCCGTTGAATTTCATGGGTTCCTCCTTTGTTATTGTCTCATTGCGCCGTACGCGTTGCTTGTGGTCGCCTGGCGGGTTTGGCCGAAGCGTGTCTACCGGGAGCTATTTGGCGACGGCCACGGCCTCGTCGACCGCGAAGCCGGCCGACTGGCCTGCCGTGCCGGTTCCCGGCTGTCCTGAACCAATGCTGACCTGATAGCGGCCCGCGCTCACTCGGCGCGTCCCGTCCAGGTCGACGGAACTGAGATCGCGCGGCGACAGCGAGAAAGTGATCGCGCGCGCTTCGCCAGGCTTGAGCGAAAGGCGTTGGAAGCCTCGCAGCGCCAGGCGCGGCGCGCCCGGCGTATCGGGGAAGTTCAGGTAGAGCTGCGCGACCTCGTCGCCGGGCCTGGCGCCGGTGTTGCGCACCGTCGTGGTCACCCGCAGCCCCTGGCCGGCGCCCTTGGCCGCGGGCTCGAGCTTGAGCGGACCGTAGTCGAAGCGGGTGTAGCTGAGGCCGTAACCGAACGGATAGACCGGCGCGCCCTGGAAGTAGCGATAGGTGCGGCCCGTCATGGCGTAGTCGTCGAAGGGCGGCAGGTCGTCCGTCGATCGATAGAAGGTCAGCGGCAGGCGCCCGGCCGGGTTGACCTTGCCCGTCAGGACATTGGCGATCGCCAGTCCGCCCGACTGACCTGGATACCAGGCTTCGAGAAGCGCCGAGGCGTTGTCCTTGGCCCAGGAGAAGTTCAGCGGGCTGCCGTTCATCGCCACCACGATCAGCGGCTTGCCTAGGGCCTTGGCCTGTTCGAGCAGGGCTTGCTGATCGGCCGGCAGGTCGAGCGTGGTCTTGTCGCCGCCCTTGAAACCCGGAATCTCGACGGGCGATTCCTCGGCTTCGAGGTCGGAGGTGAGGCCCACGACGGCGACCAGCACATCGGCCTTGGCCGCGGCGGCCTTGAGCTCGGCGGCAGGGTCCGTGGCGATCCGCTTCCAGACCAGGCTGACGCCGGACAGGGCGTGGGATTCCGAGGTCACCTCGATCGGGTAGCGTCGCCCCTTCTCCAGGCGCAGGGTCTTCATGGTCGGCAGGCTGGCCCAGCCAGCCTTGCGAAGGTCGGCGAACGGCTTGCCGTCGACTTTCAGCTCGCCGTTGAAGCCCGCTAGGCCCAGGCGATAGGTCCCCGTCTCGGGGGGAACCAGAAAACCGCTCCAGACCACGCGATGGTGATCGGAGACATTGGCCAGGTCCAGGCTACGGGCCGCGACGTCGGCTTCGATCCGCGTCACCACGGGGGCGCCAGCATAGGTCATCTTGGCGACAGCCTCGCCGAAAGTTCCGGGTGCGAAGCGTGTGGGCGGGGTCTGTGTCGGATTGAAGTAGTGGGCCAGCAGTCCCGCCTTGCCGTCCGGCGTGCGCAGCGCCGAGGTCGGCACCCGGTCGCCGTCGGTGTACGAGGCGCCAAACGGCGCATAGATGACTTGTGAAGCGGGCAGGGCGCGCTTGAGGCCATCGACCACCGAGATCGGCGGCGCCGAGAGCGCCGAGGAGTAGTTGCCGCGCAGCACGCGGGTGGCGTCACCCAACGGGCCGATCACCGCGATTCTGAGGCCGGGCTTCAGGGGCAAGGTCCCGTCGTTCTTCAGCAGAACCAAGCTCTTCTCGCTGGCGGCCAGGGCCAGCGCCTCATGCTCGGGCGTCATCACCGCCGTCGGGGCGATGGGGCGCGTCTCACCGGCTGGCAAATCTCCGACCCGCAGTCGCGCCGAGAACAGGCGCACCAGGGCGGTATCGACCTCGCCGATGGTGATGAGGCCGCGATCCAGCGCCTCGCGATACCGGTTGGCCAGCCCGTCGGTGTCGCTCAGGGTCGCGCCGTTGCATTCGTTGTCGACGCCGGCCCGCAGCGCCGCGGCGACGGCCGCGGCCGCATCGGGGGCGTACTTGTGGTGGTCGGCGATGTCCTTGACCGCATCGCAGTCGGACACGACATAGCCGTCGAACTTCCAGGCGCCGCGCAGGTGGTCCTTGAGCAGAAGGTCGCTGGCGCAGGCCGGCTGTCCGTCGATGCGGTTGTAGGCGCACATGATCGAACCGGCCTTGCCCTCGACGACCGCGGCGCGGAAGGCGGGCAGATAGGTGTCTTCCAGATCGTGGCGCGAAACGAAGACATTGGCGCTATGGCGTGTCGATTCCGGACCGCTGTGCACGGCGTAGTGCTTGGGCGTGGCGATGATGCGCGGGTTGTCGGGATCGTCGCCTTGGACGCCCTGGACGAAGGCCACGCCCATCCGCGCCGTCAGGTAGGGATCCTCGCCGTAGGTTTCCTGCCCTCGGCCCCAGCGCGGATCGCGGAAGATGTTGATGTTGGGCGACCAGGTGTCGAGGCCCGTGCCGATGCGTCCCATGCGGCCGGTCGCTCGCGCCAAGGCGTGCAGGTCGCGCATCTCGACGCCGATCGCACCGGCCACGTCGTGGACGAGCGCGGGATCGAAGGTGGCCGCCAGGCCGACGGGCTCGGGGAAGTTGGTCGTGGGCAGGGCGCCCAGAGCGCCATGCAGCGACTCCGTCCACCAGTTGTAGGCCGGTACGCCCAGGCGCGGGATCGCCGGCGCGGTATTGAGCAACTGCTCCAGCTTCTCGTCGACCGTCATCCTGCCGACCAGCTCGGCGGCCAGGCGATCGGCCTTGGCGCGGTCGACCATGCCTTGGGGGGCGGGGGCGGGGGCGGCGGCGGCGGGCAGGGCGCCGATCGCGAGCGTCGCACCGAGCGCGGTCGCCAAGGCGCATCGGCGCCAGCCTGTGCGGAACATGTCTCGAAAACCCCTGGTGCTGATCCGGTTCATCGTCATGGAAGCTCAGTGGCGGGCGGCGGACCGGCGCGGGCGATCACGCCGCGCGCGCCGTCCGGCCACGCCTTGCCGTCGACCTGGACGTTGTCCAGGAGCCGATTGTCGCCGTAGTCCGACCAGGTCCCGTTGGGCTTGCCGCTGTTGTGCCAATTGCCCTTTGCAACGTTGTCGAGCGCGGTGCGGCGCGGAAAGGCGCCGTCGAGGGCATTCAGATTGACCCACAGCCCCAGACCATCGAACACATTGTTCCGGACCGTCACGTGCCGGGAGCCCTCGTCGAGATAGACGCCGATGCCGCCCGGCACGTCATAGACGTGGTTCTCGGCGATCAAAGCGCCCGGATCCGCCGATAGGTGATAGATGGCGCCGCCGTCGGGAAACCAGCGTTTGACGCCATGGACCTGATTGCCGAAGACCACCGTGTCGCGCAGGGTGGTGGGCGTTTCGTAGATCGTGTTGCCTGGCTGGTCGTAATAGCCGCGCGCCAGGGACATGTAGGCGGTGTTCCCGCCCGGATCGTTGAGGCCCCAGCCCCAGCCGAGGTCGATCCCGTCATAGGGCGTTTCGGATACGTCGTTGTGCAGGATCAGGCTGGCGGTCGCGTAGGTGACGAGGATCGCCGCCTGCTCGCGATAGACCTGCGAGACCTTGGTGACGGTGTTGTCGCGGATGACGACGTCGCGCACGGCCATCTCGGGGCGCGACGGATGATGAGCGTCCGGCGTCACGCCGCCGACCATGATCGCGCCGCCGGCCAGATCGGTGAAGCGGCTGCCCACGACCTCCACGGAGCGGGCCTCCAGGCCCACGCCGCTCAGGTTGGCGTTCGCGTCATTGCCGATCCCCAACGCGATCTGACCAAGATGGGCGAACTCGGCGTTCTCGAAGCGGATGCGAACGGCCGCCGCCACCTGCACCGCCGCGGGCTGCTGACGCCACTGGTTTCGCCGCGCCTCGAAGGCCCAGCATCCCCAGCTGCAGTCGCGGATCGGATCGGCGGGATAATTCTGGGTTTCGCCGGCCAGAAAGGCGCCGCTCTGTTGGCTCGCATACCCCTCGTCGCTGGAAGGGCCAAGCCAGCTGCTGTGCTGGAAGGCGACGCCCGAGAACTGCAGGTCCTTGATCGGGCGTCCAGGCTCGCCAGCGATCGCCACCAGCACATCCAGTCTCGGCATGATCACCTGGCTGATGTTCAAGGCCTCACCGGCGCGCGGCTTGTAGTAGAGCTTTCCTTGCGCGGGATCGGCCCACCAGTCGCCTTCGTCGCGAACGAAGGCCAGGGCGTTGGCGATGAAGAAATGCGCCCGATCGCCGGAGACCGGGCGGGCGAAGGTGTCGTAGCCGATGAGGTTGTTTCGCCAGCCTGGCTGGGCCAGGGTGATGCGATCACCACGGATGCTCTCTATCCGAGCGCGCCGGTCGGTGAAGAAGCCGGTGTTCTCGACCTCCAGGCGCGCCTGATCGGGCAGGTCGGCCAGAAACCGCCAGGCCGGATCGACGATCTGGATTCCCCAGTCATGAAACGCGAATGCGCGACGTGGCGCTTCGACGGCGGCGCGATGGGCCAGGCGGTCATTGACCCATAGCTGCCGCGGATCGGCGCCGCGAGGAATGTCGGCGACCCAGATGTCGCGTCGCGCGTCCGCGCGCCGCCAGTTCTGGACTTGCACGCCACCCGAGATCACCGCCTTGGCGCCTTTGGCGGCCTCCCAGCGCACGATGAACCCGTTTTGCCCGCCGTCGGCTTGAGTGAAGCGAAGGGGCGCGTCGAGGCGGTAGACGCCATCGGCAAGCCGCACCGTCACCGCGTGCGTCGTGTTGACGGCGCGCACGGCCGCTTGAGCGCGCGTGAGCGTGGCGAACGGCCGGGCGGCCGAGCCGTCGCCCTGGTCCGAGCCGCGCGGCGAGACCTCGAAGACGATCGGAGCCGGCGCGGGCGGTTGGTGGATCTCCACGGCGGCGAAGGCGTGTTCTGAATTGGGTCGATCGCTGGATGTGGTGCGAGGGACGGGAAGTTCCGGCAGGGCCTGAGCCGCGGCCGAACTGGCGCCCGCCAGGCACAGCGCCATGACGCCGGCTCGCCGCGCGAAGGACAGGCGTGCGGATGTCGGAGTCATACCGGCTGCAGGCCGTGCTCGACGATCTTGCGGATCAGGTCGCGATGACGCGGCAGGGTGGCGCGCAGGCGCTCGGTCTGCATGGCGGTCTCGCGGAGGGCTCGCTCGGCGATCGTGCGCTGCTCGACCAAGGTCTCGGGCTCGATCTCGGTGCGAAAGCCCATGCCGTAAAGCACATACTGATAGCTCGCGGCCGGAAACACCTCATCGGCTCGATCGAACTCTTCGTAGAGCCACGGCGGCTGATGGCGCCACAGCAGCAGCAGGTCGGCCAGCCGGTCCGGGATGGTCTCGCGCGCGCGGTTGTCGCGCCAGAAGGCGGTGTCCGACCGCTTGCTGAGCACGTAGTGCAGCTTGAGGAAGTCGATGATGCGGCCCCAGCGGTAGTGGGTGGTGGCATTGAAGCGCGCGGCGACGATGTCCATCACCTCGCGACAGGCAGGCATCTGTTCGGAGATCAGCTTGGCCGACAGCTCGATCAGCACGATAGCCGAGGCCTCGAGCGGCTCGAGGAAGCCGGCGGCCAGGCCCACGGCGACGCAGTTGCGTTTCCAGAACGTCTCGCGGTGGCCCGAGCGGATGGCGATCTTGCGCGCCGGCAGGTCCCGGCCGGCGGGGCCGATATAGGCCCGCAACTCGCGCTCGGCGTCCTCGTCGCTGATGTGGCGACTGGAATAGACGTGACCGACGCCGCGACGCGTGGGCAGGCCGATGTCCCAGATCCAGCCGGCCGACTGGGCCGTCGAGATCGTGTGACTGGCGATCGGGCTGTTCTCGGACTCGTAGGGAACCTGGATGGCCAGGGCGGTGTCGCAGAACAGCACGTCGCCGCAGTCGCGGAAGGGCACGCCCAGCGCCTCGCCCAGCAGCAGGGCGCGGAAGCCGGTGCAGTCCACGAACAGGTCGCCAGCGATCTCGCCGTGCTGTTCCGTGACCACGGCCCGGATGTCGCCGTCGTCGGCCATCGCGACGCCGCGCACGTCGGCCAGCACGTGGCGAACGCCCAGCTTGTCGCAGCAATGGCGTTGCAGGAACGGCGCGAACTTACCCGCGTCCAGGTGATAGGCGTAGTTGGCCGCGCCTTGATAGGCGCCGGCTGTGATGGTCTTGGGCGCCAGGCCGTCGTCGCAGAGGCGCCCCTGGGGGGTGACCGCGTCGCAGAAGCTCTGCGCGCCGCCCGCAGCCAGCCAGTGCGGCGCCAGGTTCACCTGCGAGAAGCCCTGCGGCAGCATCAACGGATGATGATAGGCGTCATCCGCCGTCCCGGTGGTCCAACGCGCGAATTTCGCGCCTTGCTTGAATGCCGCGTCACATTCCCGAAAGAAGTCGGTCTCGGATACGCCGATCTTGGCCAGGCTGGTGCGCAGCGTCGGCCATGTGCCTTCGCCGACGCCGATGATGGGCGTGTTGGGCGATTCCACCAGCGTCACGGTGAAGCCCGCGGGCTGACGCGCCTTGTGTTTCGCCGCGATCAGGCCGGCCGTGAGCCAGCCGGCGGTTCCGCCGCCGACGATGACGATGTTCTTGACTGGACGAACCATGACGCCACTTCGAAAAAAAAACTGGCCGGGGACAGAGGGAATGACGTCCCCGGCCAAGGGGAGTAGGCGAGCTTCTAGAAGCGGAACCGCGCGCCGGCCGTGTAGCGGCGGCCGTAGGCGAACACGTCGAGCAGTTGGTTGTCGAACCGTCCGTGCGTGCTCTGGACCTCGTTGGTCAGGTTCAGGGCTTCGAAGAAGAGGTTGATCTGCTTCGTCAGAGCGTAGCTCGTGCTGAAGTCGATCTGCAGGTTCGGGTTCTCGAAGGTCGGTTCCGAACCGAAGGCGCCCGTGTTCTGGTTCTGGCCGAAGCCGCGCAGATACTCCTTGCGGTAGTTGACCGCGACCCGCGCTTCGAGGCCGTTCTTGTCATAGAAGGCCACGAGGTTGGCGGAGTTGGCCAGGCCGGTGATCGCAAAGCCGCTCTGCGAGATGTCCTTGGGATCATAAGGCTTGTTGGTGTCGACGAAGGTGGCGTTGGCGTTGAAGCCGAAGCCGCTGTCGCCGAACACGTGTTGCCAGGCCAGTTCGACACCGCGGACGGTCGCCTCTGGTCCGTTCACCTGCTGGGTGACGCTGAACACCGCCGGCTGGCCGGTCGTGGGGTCGACTACGCCGTTGATCGTCTGCCGCGTGGTGCCGCCGACGATGAAATTGCTGACGTCCTTGATGAAGAAGTTCACCGCCGCGTACGAGTTCGGCTTGTAGTACCACTCCACCGCCGCGTCGAAGTTGTCGGCCAGGTAGGGCTTCAGCGCGGGGCTGCCGCCGCTGGCCGTCAAGGCGCCGACGCGCTGGCCGGTGCCCACGCTGGCCACGGGGGTCAGCAGGTTGAGGCCGGGCCGGGTCAGCGTGCGCGAGGCGTCGAGGCGCAGGTGCACGCTGTCGGTCAGCTCCAGCTTCATGTCCACGCTGGGCAGCAGGTACGAGTAGTTGCTCTTGGTCGAGACCGCCTGCGGCGCGCTCAGGGTCACCGTCAGCAGGGTGGGGTCGCCCGCGCTGCGAGTGATGGCCGTCGGCACCTGGCCAAAGCCGTTCGAGGTGACGTGCGTGTTCTCCTCGCGCAGGCCGGCGTTGAAGTGGAACGGCATGCCGGCCACGTCGACGTCGAAGTTCGCGCGGACAAACAGCGCCCAGGTCTTTTCGGTGATGTCGCGGATGCTGCCATTGTCCAGCGCCAGGTCGAAGGCGCCCGTGAACTGGGTGCCGACGCCGCCGCCGCTGTAGTTAAAGCCGGGGATGTTCTTGGTCTGCGGATTGCCCAGGCTGGTCAGGAACTGCTGATAGGCGTGGGCGTCGAACTTCAGCAGGTATGGCGGCAGGGCGCCGTCGAAGCCGGGGATGAAGTTCTTGGTGCTGACCCGGTCGGTGAACAGGCTGGCCGGCACCATGACGCCGCCATTCGGACCCGAGGCGGGGCCGTAGCCCGGATAGGCTTGCCAGAAGTTATTCACGAACGTGTTGCGCTGCTGGAACTGGTAGTGATCTTCCAGATAGCTGCCGCCGGCCTTGATCTTGAAGCCGTCCTGTTCCCAGGACCCTGCGAAACGCAGCTGCTTGACGACGTCGGTGTTCTGCTGGGCTTGTCGCACGACGACGTGAGACCCGATCACCGAGGTGTCGGCCCAGCGTGTCGCGTCGCCGTTGGGGCCATAGCTGTGCAGCACGGGCAGGGTGTTCTTGCTGTCGCCGCCGATGCTGATGCCCAGTGACGGACCGATGCCGAAGCCGTAGCCGACATCGGCGCCGTCGCTGCTGATCTCGCCGCCGGGGTTGAGCCAGCTCTTGGCATAGCTGCCATCGGCCTCGAACTTCAGGTTCTCGGAGACGTCCCACTGGACGTTCAGGCCCGTCTGGTTGGTCCGCAGCACCGAGCGGTCGGTGCCGGCCGTGAAGTCGGTCTGCGAGCCGGCCTGGCTGAAGTCGACGGTGGTGCCGTTCTGGTCCAGCTTGACGTTCCGCAAGCCGTCCTGATTGAACCAGATGCCATAGCCGAAGTTATCGGAGCGGATGGTCTGCTCCGAGTAATTGTCGTCGAGAGTCACGGTGACGCCATCGGTCGGCGCCCATTGCAGGGCGATGCGGCCGTCGATGCGCTCGTCCTTGGTGTAGATCTGGCTGGCGCCGGCTTGCTGCTCGAACCAGCCCAGAACCGTCTTGGTGGACGAGTTCACCCCGCCCGGCGCGCAGGTCGCGGTCAGTTGGCACGGCGCGTAGTAGCCACCCGGCCAGCCGCTGACGTAGACGCGGTTGGTCTGGGTGTCGTGGCGCGTGTACATCGCATCGACCAGCACGCCGAACTTGTTGTCGGCGAAGGTGTCGCTGAACAGCGCGCCCACGGTCGGGACGAACTTGCCCGCATCATCCTGGATCGAGCCGGAGGCGGTGAACGCCATGCGGCGGCCGGGATGGTCGAAGGGCTTGGGGAACTGGACGTTGACCGTCGCGCCGATCGAGCTGCTGGACAGCGAGACGTCCGGGGTCTTCAGCACCGACAGACCGCCCACGAAATCCGCGCCGACGGTGCTGAAATCCACCGAGCGGCCGCCCGTGGCCGTCGAGATCCGGCGACCGTCGTACAGCGTTTCATTGAAGTCGCCGCCGAAACCGCGCACGGTGATACCCTGGGGCTCGCCGCGGGCGCCCGAGCGCTGGATCGAGACGCCGGGCAGGCGTTGCAGCGAAGCGGCCACGTTGGAGTCGGGGAACTTGCCGATATCCTCGGCCGAGATGGCGTCCACGACGCCCGCCGAGGTGCGCTTGATGTCGAGGTTGCGCTGCAGCGAGCCGCGCAGGCCCGTGACGATGACTTCTTCGACGACACTGGGGTCGCTGGATTGAGCGGTGGCGGCCTGCTCGGCGACTGGCGCGGCGAGACCCGTCGCCGTCGCAATCGCCGCCTCTCCGCCATGTTCCGCAGCGTTCGCGACGCCGCAGAGCATCAAGGCGACGAGACTTGATGCGCCGGCCAGAGCGGCCTTCGACGACCGCCGACCCTCGCCAATATTACTCTGATAATTATGTAAAGGCATTTTTTCCTCCCCCTCACGGGTGTCATGGTTGACCAAGGACCAGCACGAGCGGCCGGCTTTACACGCGAGCGCCGTAACGCCGCGATTTCAATGGACAAAGAGGGGGTATGCATCGCCTCGGCGATGTTGACTCATCACATCCTCCCTGCGCATTTTTTTGTTATTGATTGGACGCTAGCGTCAAAAGGTACCGGTATCAATAATTATTTGTCGGTGTAATTATCGACCTAAGAGAGCGGTCTCGCACCCTGGCGTTGCGGCTCATGAGAAGGCCGCCAGTGCGGTCCGCACGTGGACGGAGGAGGAAACGATGACGAAGACCGTGGAGCTTTTGGACGTCCAGCGACACGCGGGGCTGCGCCTGAACGACCTTCCGGCGAGCCGGCCGCACTTCGTGCAGATCGTGGCCGGCGAGTTCGTCGCGGCGGCGGCAGCGTGCCCGATCTTCCTGACGAAGAACGCGGAGACGGGTCGGTTCTACGCCGGTGCGATGTTTGGTTTCGAGCCGGGCGAGGATCTGACGTCCCGCGGTGACGACCAGGCCCAGCTGTTCGCGCCTCTCGACCTGATGCGTTCGGGCTTCTTCATCGTGTCCGGGGCGATCGCCGTGGATCCGGACCACCCGCGCTTTGCGTCCCCGTCCGGCGGGGCGCTGTTCGAAGGCGATGGCCGGCCCGGACCGGCCTTGCGTCGCGTGCAGCATGCCCTGGCGCAGCTCAACACCGGGGTTCCCGAGACGGACGCCTTCATCGCGGCGCTGGTCGCGGCGCGCCTTGTGGAGCCCATCGACATCGACCTCTCGTTCGACGATGGCCGAACCTTGAATCTCGCGGGTCTCTATACCGTCAGCCTCGACGCGCTGAGCGATCTGGACGACGCGACCGTGGTCGACTTCTTCCGACGGGGCTATCTGCAGCTGATCTACGCCATGGCCGGCTCGCTCAAGCAGGTCAGTCGCCTGGCGAAGCTCCGGAACGACAAGATCGCCGCATGAGCGGCGCGGAGGCGATCCGGGTGGTCGAGCCCGTCGAGCTCGCCGAGGCCGGGGTTGCGGATTTCGCCCAGTCGGTGGCGGCGGGCTGCGCGCCCGTTCTGTTGCCCGGCCTTTGTCGTCACTGGCCGGCCGTCGAGGCCAGCCGCGGCGGCTGGACCGCCTTGTCCGCCTACCTCGGCAGGCTGGACGCTGGCCGATCCGGGCAGGCGTTCATCGGCGCGCCGGCGATCGCGGGACGCTACGACTACGGCGAAGGCCTGGACGGCTTCAACTTCGAGCGTGCGTCCCTGACCCTCGCGCAGTCCCTGGAACGCATTGGTGCGGCCGCCGCCGATCCCGGCTTGGCCAGTGTCTACATGGGCTCGCTGCCGGCTGACGACTATGCGCCGGGATTCGCCGTCGAAAACCCCATGAGCTTCCTGCCGTCGCTCGCCCGGCCACGTCTGTGGCTGGGCAGCGCCAGCCGCATCGCTTGTCACTACGACACCTTCGACAACCTGGCCTGCGTGGTCGCCGGCCGGCGACGCTTCACGCTCTTTCCGCCCGACGCCATCGGCGATCTCTATGTCGGACCGATTGATCACACCCTGGCTGGCCAGCCGACCAGCCTGGCCGCGAGCGCGCCGCCGGATGATCCGCGCTACCCCCGTTTCGGCGCCGCGGCGAGCAGAGCGATCGTTGTGGAGCTGGCTCCGGGCGATGCGCTGTATCTTCCCAAGCTGTGGTGGCATCAGGTCGAGGCGCTGGAGCCGGCGAACCTCCTGGTCAACTACTGGTGGGACGCCTTCGCGGCCGGGCCGGACGCGCCCTACGTGACCATGATGTTGGCCATGATCGCCATCGCCGAGCGCCCGCTGGCCGAACGCGAGGCCTGGCGGGCCTTCTTTGATCACTACGTCTTCCGCCCCAACGGCCATCCCTTGGGTCATGTGCCGCCCGACCATCACGGCCTGCTGGGGCCGCTGGCGGACGGCAACTACGGCCGCATCCGTGCGATCGCCATGAAGACGCTGCGCGGAGGCTAGGACGCCGGCCGCTGAAGCGGACAGCGTCCTAGGTCCTACTTGGCGATCGGGAACTCGAACACGGTCGCGGAGATCGGCGAGACCTCGAGGCTGGAGCGCGACGCCGAGCCCTGGGCGATCGTGACGCCGGCCGGCGCGCCGACCTTGTTGGCCGCCTCCAGCGAGGCGCCGCTCAACACCCACTTACGCCCGGCGCCCTTCAAGGCCAAGGCTTTGAGGTCCAGCTTCACGGTCTGCGTGACCATCGTCGGATTGACCACCCCGATCCGCAGCGACTTGCCGTCGGGGCTGAGACCCGCGATGACGTCCAGCGGATAGGTCGGGCTGCCGGCGTTGATCTTCGGGTGAAGGAAGCCGACGGGATACTTCGGCTGTGGCTGGGGCGAGTCGCCCCGGACCGACACCGGTGTGACGCCGGCCCCGAAATGCTCGCCGTAGAGCTTGAACACCTGGCCCGTCGAATTCAGCACTGCGTCGGTCGGGGTGATGTCCATGGTCGAGGCCCCGGTGGTGAAGGCGCTCATGGTCAGGAAGTCGGTGTGGCGCAGCATCTCCTGCAGCACCAGGGCGTAGGCCAGAGCCGACTTCAGGTTCACCTGGCCGAAATAGGCGTATTCGTCGATCGACAGGAAGATCGACTTCTCCTTCATCGCCGGGAAGCGCTGCTGGTAGATCTTCCACAGCTCGGCCTTCATCTTGACCTGGTTGGATGGCGCCCGAGCATATTCAACCAGCTCGGCGTCGGCCGGAGCGTCCGGGCGTTTCTCGGGCTGATCGTACCAGTGCTCGGAAATGCCGTCGAAATTGCCCCAGGTCTTGGCCAGCAGGCCGCCCGTCCAGTCCCATTCGGTGCCGAACCGGGAGGCGACGCTCTCCAGCGACACGTTTTCCTTCGTGCCCTTGGGGTGACCCTGGTCGACCATGGCGCCCGAGGCGATCAGGGTGATCGAGGGATCGACCGCCCGCATGGCCTTGGCGAAGGCGTTGTGCTTGATCGTGTAGTACTCGAGCGAGGTCTTGCCGATCTGCCACCAGCCGTAGGGCTCGTTGCCGATGTTCCAGAACTTGACGCCGTAGGGCTCGGGGTGGCCGTTGGCGGCCCGCCGGGCGCCCCAGGAGCTGGTCGCGGGACCGTTCAGATATTCCACTTCCTCGGCGGCCGAGTTGGCGTCGCCCAGGCCGGCATTGACCGTGACATAGGGCTCGACGCCGATGATCTTGGTCAGATCCATCCACTCGTCCATGCCGATGTCGTCGGGTTGCATCGCGCTCCAGGCGTAGTCGAACATCGGCGGCCGCTTGTCGCGCGGGCCGATGGCGCTATGCCAGTCCCAGTCCGAGAGAAAGTTGCCGCCCGGCAGCCGCCACATGCCCGAATTGAGCGACCGCGCGATGGCCGTGGTGTCGGCGCGCCAGCCGCGAATATTGTCGGCGGGCATCAGCGAAACGACGCCGACGCGATAGGATCCCGCACCTAGCCCGGTGATCTCCAGTCGTGCGTCCGCCGTATCGACCGGTGCGGTGAAGCTGATCTCGGCCTTCCGCCAGTCGGCGCCGGGGGCGGGCAGGGCGATGGCCTGCCGGTCGTTCGGGCCTGGTCCCCAGATCAGCGCGGCTTCCAGCTTGGCGGTGGGGGCGCCGTCGAACACCACATAGCCGTCGTAACGCTTGCCCTTGGCCAGGCCGATGCCGGCTTGCGACAGGCCCTTGGGCGTCGACGCGTCGACGGTGATCCGGGGGCTCTGCTCACCGACATAAGGGGCCCGGGTGTCCATCGTCACTGCGTCGTCGCCACCGATCGGCCGCCATTTGCGATAGGTGACGCCCGGGCGGCCTTCGGCATTGAGCGGCGGGGGCTTGTCGAAGGCGGGAGCTACGACGGGATAGTAGAATTTCCGGTCGTCGAGCATCTCGGCCCAAAGCGTGCGCGCCACCAGCCCGCCGATGGGCTCGATGAACATGCCATACTCGTACTTCGTCACCGGCTTGGCCCGACTGGCGCCGTCGATGGCGACCTTCACCGGGGACGCGGCGAGCGCCGTCGACATCGGCATGGCCAAGCCGGCGCACGCGGCCAGCAGCAATCCATATCGCATCCAAACTCCTCCCTATTACTCTGTGTTTTTGTATCGATGCAGTTGCAGAACTGGCGGGTCCCGCACCATGCGGGCGTCTCTCATCCGCCTAGCCTGCGAATTCTCGCTGCGCGCCGCCCGCCGGACGCACCGCCTCCAAGCCGATTGACATGCGACCTATTTGCCGGACAAATGGTAGCGCTAACAGATCGCGCTCAGCAAGGGCTGGAATGCGCGGCAGGGGAGATTTTCATGACCATCACCACCGCGTGTCAGTCGCGTGCGAGAGCGGCTCGGGCCCTGGTCGGCATCTTGACGATGGCGACGATCCTATCAGCCGCAGCGGTGGCCAGCGCCCAGGTGGCGACTCCCGCGCCCGCGTCGGTGGCTGGCGCGAAGCCGGCTCAAGTTCAGAAGATCAAGGTCCATTCCGTCGCCATCGAAGGCAATCTCGAGGGCGAAAGCGCCGATCGCGACGTCTTTGTCGTGCTGCCGCCCAGCTACGGCGCCAACCCCAAGCGACGCTATCCGGTCGTCTACGCCCTGCACGGCTACTCGATCGGCGCCGAGCAGTGGATGGGCGAGATTCACGCGCCGCGGACGATCGAGAACGCCTTCGCCAAGGGCGCGCGGGAAATGATCATCGTGCTCCCGGACAGCAAGACCGTTCACAACGGCTCGATGTACTCGAGCTCGCGCACCACGGGCGACTTCGAGGCCTTCGTCGCCAAGGATCTGGTGGCCTATATCGACAAGCACTATCGCACCCTGCCCACCCGCGAGAGCCGCGGGCTGGTGGGGCATTCCATGGGGGGCTACGGCGCCAGCCGCATCGGCATGCGCCATGCGGACGTGTTCGGCGCGCTCTACATGATGAGTCCCTGCTGCCTGTCGCCGCGCGATGTAGGGCCTCCCGGCGGCGAGAGCGCTGCGGCCCTCGCGCAGGTCAAGACGCTGGATGACGCCCGGAAGCTGCCCTGGGGGCTGCGTGCGCAGTTGGCGACCGCCGCGGCCTGGTCGCCCAACCCCAACAAGCCGCCGCTGTTTCTGGATCTGCCGGTCGAGAACGGCGTGACGCGGCCTGAAGTGCTCGCCAAGTGGGCCGCCAACGCGCCGCTGGCCTTCGTCGATCAGTACATTTCCGCGCTGGCGCGGTACAAGGCGATCGCCATCGATGTCGGCGATCGTGACGGCCTGAAGGACGACGCGGCGAAGCTGCAGGCGGTGCTCGAGCGCTATGGCCTGCGCAGCAGCTTCGAGGTCTATCCCGGCGATCACACCAGCGGCGTGCCGCTGCGGCTGCAGGATCATGTCCTGCCGTTCTTCAGCAGCAACCTGGCGTTCGAGGCGCGTTAGCCGCGCCTAGGTCTTCGTTCCGCCCAAGCGCGATTGATCCGCGGCGATCGCGCGACGGCTCCATCGCTCGCGACGCTGAGCTTCCTCCAGACGGATTTGGGTGAGGCGCTCTTGTTCTTCGACATCCATCACGGCGGCCAGATAGGTGTCGAACAGAGCGCCGACGGCCTGGCGCGTCTGCAAGGGCGAGCGCCGGGCCAGGGCGTCTACGACAACGCCCTGCCCGGTGCGGACGGCGCGTCCGGCGCGCGCGAGCGCCGCATCCAGCCGATCCCGGATGGTCCGTCGCGCCGCGGCGATATCCCACAGATGTTCGATCGAGGCCAGGATCGCCCCATTGCCGGTCGTACGCGCCAAACGAACATGAAAGTGGCGGCAAGTCTCGGTCGTCATCGGGCCGGAATGGTGGGCGCCGGGCATGGGGGGCGCCGGTTCGTCGCCATCGAGGCTGGCGGCCAGGCCCGCGGCCTCGACCTCGAAGGCCCGGCACGCCTCGAGCAGCGAGACGAGGTCGAAGTCCGGCGCTGTTGCGTCGCTCTTGGGGCGGCCGCGGATCACCTGACTGCCCACGCCATGGTGGGATTCGATCAGGCCCAGGCACTCCAGGATGATCAAGGCCTCGCGCAGGGTCGTGCGGCTGACGGGAAACTCCGTCATGAGTTCGTGTTCGGTCGGAAGCCAGTCGCCGCGCGCGATGACGCCGGATCGAATGCGGCTGAGAAGCTCGTAGGCCAGTCGGTGCGGCGCGCGACGTCCCAGAGGCGTGGCTTGAGCAGTCCGCAGAGAAGCAAACGACGACATCGGCGTCCCGAATTTACTCGGGCAAGACATACGGGGGCGGCCCGCGCACGGTCAAACAAATTTCCATTGATAATAAAACTCTCATATATGAAAACGAGTTCAAATTTGGAGTCATGAAGTGTATTTATTGAATTATATTGAGGCGTCTGGCGTCCTATACCTAAAATTTCAGTGAATGTGGGTATATAGGAGTGGAAATACGATGCGGTACAATCATATAAATTTTGTATGTCTGGGTAATTGTAAATGCGATGGTATGTATGATCTTGATTGATTGGTGTTGAATTTGTTTTTCTGCCGGTAAAGTCGAATAAAGTCAGGAAATGTATTGGGCGTTGCGCGATGGAGCGGAACCGCGCGGCCATGCAGCATTCGGTATCACTGAGGCCATGGGCTGGCCGCGCGATAATCCATGAGGAGAGTAGGGTAATGGCCAAGACGGCGAGGGCGGCGAACATGCTGCGAACAGCTCTGTCGAGTCTGCTGGGGTTGGCGCTCGTCGCAGGCGCTTCAAACACGCTCGCTCAGGTCTGGCGCGCCGATTCCGGACGCGGGACCTATTCCAATCCACCGCTCAACGCCGACTATCCCGACCCCGACATCATCCGGGTCGGCGATGACTTCTATTTCGCGTCAACAACCTTCATGAACACGCCGGGTCTGGTGATCCTGCACTCCAAGGACCTCGTGAACTGGGATATCGCCGGCCACGTCATGCCTCGGCTGACGGGCAATCCCAAATATGATCTCGTCGATGGCGGCGACTATCGGCACGGCGTCTATGCGCCCAGTCTGCGCTATCACAATGGCCGCTTCTTCATCGCCGTGACCCCGGTCGGGAGCAACACGCGGATCTACTCGGCGTCCCAGATCGCCGGACCCTGGACAATGCGCGAACTGGACCGCGAGGCTTTCGATCCTGGCTTGTTCATCGACACCGACGGCAAGGCCTATATCGCAACCTCGATAGGCTCGGACGGCACGATCACGCTCTTGAGCCTGAATGCCGACCTGTCCGCCGTCGTCGACGCCCGCGTCGTCCATTTCAACAAGGGCGCCGAGGGCTCCAAGCTGATCCGCCGCGGCGACTGGTACTATCTGTTCAACGCCATTCCTTCACGCCTGGGCCTGACCGTCTCGCGCGCGAAAAGCCTGACCGGTCCGTGGGAGACGCGCCCGCAGATCGACGACAGGACAGGCGGGCATCAGGGCGCGCTGGTCGATCTTCCCGGTGGGGGCTGGTACGGCTTTGTCATGCTCGACGCGGGGGCGGTCGGTCGCGTGACCAATATCAGCCCGGTCTTCTGGCAGGACGACTGGCCGGTGTGGGGCACGCCTGAAGCTCCGGGCCGCGTGCCCGCCAGTGCGGTAAAGCCGATCCCGGGCAAGCCGTTCAAGGAGCCGCCGAGCTCCGACAACTTCTCGAGCGGCGCGCTGGGGCGTCAATGGCAGTGGAACCATAATCCAGACGACCAGCGTTGGTCGCTGACCGAGCGGCCCGGGTTCATGCGCCTGAAGGCGACGACCAGCGACGGATTCTGGACCGCCCGCAACACGCTCGTGCAGAAGGGACAGGGACCCCGCAGTCGCGGCGTGGCCAAGCTGGACGTACGGGCGCTGGCGGTCGGTGACGAGTGCGGCCTGGGGACGTTCGGCAAGTTCTCCAGCCAGCTGGTCGTCACCCGCGCCGCCGACGGCCAGGGTCAGGTCGGCGCGCGCCTGATCGAGAGCACGGCCGAAGGCCCCAAGGTGGTGTCGCATTCGGCGCCCCATCGCGCGCCACTGACGGACCTGTGGCTGGCGGTGACCATGGACTTCACCACGGACAAGAGCGCCTTGGCCTATAGTCTCGATGGCAAGGCGTGGGTGGCGATGCCGGGAGAATATCCGCTGGCCTTCGACTGGCGAACCGGCACCTTCCAAGGCGAGCAATACGGCTTGTTCTGCTACAATCCCAAGGGCGGGGAAGGGCGCATGGATATCGACAGCTTCACCCTGAGCAGGCCCTAGGGCGAAGCGCGGAGACGCCCGCTACATCGCAAGGCGCGTGTCGTCCAGCGCCAGATCCAGTAACGTCCGCATCGCGGCGCTGGCGGCTTCGGCGTCGCCAGCGGCGATGGCGTCGCAGACCCGCGCGTGATCGGGCACGGGATCGCGGGGCAGGGCCCGTGAGCGCTGCTTGAACTCGGTGGTCCAGCTCACCGCGGCGCTGATGCTGGCGCTGAGGGCGATCATTGCGTCGTTGTGCGTGGCGCGCAGCAGCGCATCATGGAACTCGCGATCGGCCATCCGGCCCGCGTCGGTCGCCAGGGTGTGGCGCTTCATCCTGCCCAGGGCTTCGCGCATGGCCTTGATATCGTCCTTGTCGCGACGCTCGGCCGCGAAGCGCGCCGCGGCCGGCTCGACCACGGCGCGCAGTTCGAACAGATCGCGCACAAAGCTCAGATCCGGCTCGGCCGCGAAGGCCCAGGCCAGCACCGTCGGATCCAGGATGTTCCACCGGCTGCGCGGCAGGACCCGCGTGCCCGCCTTCGGGCGGCTTTCCACAAGGCCCTTGGCGGTCAGCACCTGGACGGCTTCGCGATAGGCGCTGCGAGAGACCTCGAGCGCTTCGGCGTTGGCGATTTCGCCGCTCAGGGTCTCTCCGGGCGCGATCTGGCCGGAGACGATCGCGGTGCCGAGATAGTGGGCGACAGCGCCGCGCAGGCGTCGGCCAGAACCCCTCGCCGATCGTGTGATCGGCTTGTTGTCTGGCGCATCCGAAGGCATGGGCATGAGAATCCTGGTGGCTACGCGAGAATCTATAAGCGCAACCCAGCAAGGCTTGGCAAGTTGTCAGGCAATTTGCGCTGCGAGCCTCTACTTCCAGTTTTGTACGTTTCCAAGGTGAATTCAGGCGATATTCCGATCGATTCACGTGGAGTTCGGGCGGGTTTGTGACCGACGAAGCCCGCCCTCGATTGGTCAGACCTCAGGCTTGAGTTCAGCCTCCAGGTCGTCGGCCGCCAGCCTTGGGGCGCTCTGGGCCGGGCGCGCGAAGGCGCTATCCGCCCAAAGGGCGTCGAAGGCCTCGGCCCGAACTAGGCTCTGAGTTTAGCGCCTGGCGCAGAAAGGTTCGTCATCAGCCAGGCAGGCGCGACGTCGCGGGCCTGGGGCCGCGAAGATCGGCCGCCATCAATCAGGGCTTGACCCTGGACGCGAGAGAATGACGCCGGGGCTTGTGCGCGACCGTGTCGGCGGCCCCCTACCGGGAGGGGGCGCCGTCGAGAGCGTAGACGCCCAGCAGAGCGCCCACGAAGCCGCCGGCCTTCTTGGTGGACAGGATCGTGCCGTCCTCGCCCGCCTTCAGCGTCTTCCACTGCCCGGCGACCAGGGCGTACGAAAAGTCGTAGGCGCCGCCGCGCGCGGTGACCTTGAGCCAGACCGGGGCTCCGGCCTTCAGCGCGACGGGCGTGCTGGCGATTTTCACACCGCCCTCGGGCTCGTTCGGACCGGCGCGGCGCTCGAGCACGATCTCGTCCTGGCCGCTGGCGTTGCGCTCCACGCCCAGGAAGAAGAAGTGATTGTCGTTCTGCACTGCGACCATGCCGGCCTTGTCCCCGACCTTGGTCGGAGCGAAGCGCATTTCCGTGGAAGCGCTGGCGTTGAGGTGCTGCTGGCGGCGGCCCCAGAAGGACGGCTGGGTCATGCCGCCAATGGATTCGGCGCGTGCGGTCAGGACCAGCTTGCCCTTGTCGAGTCGCCACCAGCGCTGCTGGGGAATTCGCATCGTCACCCAGTCCAGCGGCAGGGTCTTGCCGTCGAAGTTCTCGCGGACCTTGAAGGCGCCCGAGGTCGGCGGCGGCTTCGGCGCCGTCGCGGGCAGATCGGGCTTGGCGTGAACGTAAGGAATGGTCTTGCCGTTCTCCAGGATGATCGGCCAGCCGTCCTTCCACGTCACCGGAAGCAGGAAGGTCTCGCGTCCGGTGTTGTAGAGGTCGTCGCCATAGGGGCGCACCGCCAGAAAGGTCGCCCACCACTTTCCATCCGGCGTATCGACCAGATTGGCATGGCCGGCCGAGGTGATCGGTAGCGGCCGATCCTTGGGCAGTCCGCGCTGAGTCAGGATCGGATTTTGCGGGTAGGGGACATAGGGGCCCCAGGCGCTCTTGGAGCGCAGCGCGACCTGGCTGTGGCCCTCGGCCGTGCCGCCCTCCGCCGCGATCAGATAGTACCACCCGTCCTTCTTGAGAATGTGTGGCCCCTCTGGCCAGATCGGCTTGGCGGCGGGATTGACGCCCTTGTCCAGCAGCAGCCTGCGCTCGCCGACGGTCTTCTTGGCCTTGATGTCGTAGGCGATCGCCCAGATGGCCCGATGGCCGCTGTATTCCGCCGGACCGGGCGGTTCGCCATTGAAGACGATCAGGGCCGCGCCGTCGTCGTCGAAGAACAGATACGGATCGATCCCCTCGACCGCCGGCAGCCAGACCGGATCGGACCATGGACCCTTGGGGTCGGTCGCCGTGATCAGGAAGTTTCCGCGACAGTCGACGCAGGTGTTGAGGATGTAGAAGACCCCGTCGTGATGGCTCAAGGTCGGGGCGAACACCGCGCGCGAGAGGCCCAGCCGCCCAAAATCCAGCATGCCGGGACGGTCGATGGCGTTGCCGATCTGAGCCCAGTGGACCAGATCCGTCGAATGAAAGACCGGCAGGCCCGGGAACCAGGCGAAGGTCGAACTGACGAAATAGAAGTCCTTGCCCACGCGCATGACCGCGGGGTCCGGATAGGTCCCCTTGAGGATCGGGTTGGCGTACTGGCTGGCAGTCGGCTTGAAGGCCGCGTCGGAGGGATCGGCGCCTTCGTATTCGAACCACTCGAATGTGGCGCTGAGTGGCGCTTGGGTGGCGCTGTTCGCTTTCGAAGCCGTCTCCAGCGCCAGCGCCTGATCGCCGCCTGCGGAGAGCAGGGCGAGGGCGGAAGCCACCCCCAGCGTCCGGCTTTGCAGTGACGATCGCGGCCGGCGGCCCCGGGTAGCGTGCGCGAACATGGCGGTCCCTATCCACCGGCCGCGCCTGTGCGCAGCCTCTTAATTGTCGGGTAAATCGGACGCTTCTTCAGAGTCGCGACTTGACCGTGAAGAAAGCCTACAGCGCGAAAAGTGCCGATGGTAGCGCTAACTTTCTGCTTCAGTGCTTGTCGGGCGGGCGTTCACGCGGCGCCTCCAGCGGTTTCTTCTAGGCGTAGTCTGTGGTCGGCGGCGCGATGGGCGGAAAAAAAGCCGGTCCCACGACGGGGACCGGCTGCAGGGTGCTCCAACTCGGGGGAGTGGAGCTCAGGCCTTCAACTCACAAGGAGGAGGTTGAAGCTTAGAACGTCGCCCGCGCCGTCAAGGTGAAGGTGCGGCCGTCGTAATCGACCCAACGCGAGACCCGGCGGTCGTTCTCGAACTCGAAGCGCGAGGAGTCGGTGAGGTTGTAGGCGTCCAGCGACAGGGTGAAGCTGTCGGTGACGTTGTAGGAGGCCGACATGTCCAGCTGGCCGCGAGCCCTGACCGAGCGTGCGCCGCCGGTGTAGGTGCCGTTGGCGTTCAGCGGGTAATCCGAGCGGTAGTTGTAGACCGCGCGGATGCCGTATTTCGGCGTCTCGTAGTAGCCGATCAGGTTGACGTTGTGCTTGGAGATGCCCGGGAAGGGGGCGATCGCCGGGCTCTTGGACGTGGTGTAGGCGTAGTTGAAGCTGCCGCCGAAGTTCTTCCAGAAGCCTGGCAGGAAATCGAGGTTCTGCTGGATGTTGAACTCGACGCCCTCGACCGTGGTCGGCT
>Ga0209676_1000253_pt1 | contig 113412 bp, 110 predicted proteins | sample AraplaCvi_mLB_r2_FD_184282 | JGI IMG/M metagenome (GOLD analysis project Ga0209676, IMG submission 184282) | Arabidopsis root microbial communities from North Carolina, USA - plate scrape MF_Cvi_mLB_r2 (SPAdes) (version 2) | ecosystem: Host-associated > Plants > Roots > Endosphere | place...
CCACAAGATATAGCGGCTGGGCGGGGCAATCCCCTTCTCCGGAACACGCTGATTGAGCAATGGATTTGGTCATGAACGGCAGTGAAGCGGCGAAGACGAGCGTCCGAAATGAAGCCCGGCTGGCGGCGATCAAGCCCGCCAAGCGCGCCCAGCTGGCGCTGGTGCAGAAGGTCCAGGTCGATCGCTCGCGCGACGCCCTGCTGACCGACTTCGGCAAGACCACCCTGGAAGACCGCTACCTGCTGCCGGGCGAGTCCTATCAGGACATGTTCGCCCGCGTGTCGACGGCCTTCGCCGACGACGCCGAGCACGCCCAGCGCGTCTACGACTATATGAGCCGCCTGTGGTTCATGCCGGCGACCCCGGTGCTCTCGAACGGCGGCGCGGATCGCGGCCTGCCGATCAGCTGCTTCCTCAACGCCGTCAACGACAGCCTGGACGGCATCCTGGGCGTCTGGAACGAGAACGTCTGGCTGGCGGCCAACGGCGGCGGCATCGGCACCTACTGGGGCGGCGTCCGCTCGATCGGCGAGAAGGTCAAGGGCCAGGGCCAGACCTCGGGCATCATCCCCTTCATCCGCGTGATGGATTCGCTGACCCTGGCGATCTCGCAAGGTTCGCTGCGTCGCGGCTCGGCCGCCGTCTATCTCGACATCCACCACCCGGAAATCGAGGAGTTCCTCGAAATCCGCAAGCCGTCGGGCGACTTCAACCGCAAGTCCCTGAACCTGCACCACGGCCTGTCGATCACCGACGAGTTCATGCACGCCGTGCGTGACGGGACCAAGTTCGGCCTGCGCTCGCCCAAGACCAACGAAGTCCTGCGCGAAGTCGACGCCCGCGCCCTGTGGCAGAAGGTTCTGGAGCTGCGCCTGCAGACCGGCGAGCCCTACCTGATCTTCTCCGACACGGTGAACAACGCCATGCCGGCTCACCAGCGCGAGCTGGGCCTGAAGGTTCGCCAGTCCAACCTGTGCAGCGAGATCATGCTGCACACCGGCACCGACCACCTGGGCAACGAGCGCACCGCCGTCTGCTGCCTGTCGTCGGTCAATGCCGAGACCTATCTGGAATGGCGCGACCATCCGACGTTCATCGAGGACGTCATGCGCTTCCTCGACAACGTCCTGCAGGACTTCATCGACCGCGCCCCGGACGCGGCCTCGACCGCCGCCTACGCCGCCATGCGCGAGCGTTCGGTGGGCCTGGGCCTGATGGGTTTCCACAGCTTCCTGCAGAGCCAGAACGTGCCGTTCGAGAGCGCCCTGGCCAAGAGCTGGAACATGCGGATGTTCAAGCACCTGCGCCGCGAAGCCGACAAGGCCTCGATCGCGCTGGGCCAGGAGAAGGGCCCGTGCCCGGACGCCGCCGATCGCGGCTCGATGGAGCGCTTCTCGCACAAGCTGGCCATCGCCCCGACCGCCTCGATCTCGATCATCTGCGGCGGCACCTCGGCCGGCATCGAGCCTATCCCGGCCAACATCTACACCCACAAGACCCTGTCGGGCTCGTTCGCGGTGAAGAACCCCTATCTGGAGAAGCTGCTCGAGGAGAAGGGCCAGAACACCGACGCGGTGTGGGGCTCGATCCTGGAGCACGAAGGCTCGGTCCAGCACCTGGAGTTCCTGAACCAGGACGAGAAGGACGTCTACAAGACCGCCTTCGAACTGGATCAGCGCTGGGTGGTCGAGCTGGCCGCCGACCGCACGCCGGAAATCTGCCAGAGCCAGTCGGTCAACGTCTTCCTGCCGGGCGACGTCGACAAGTGGGACCTGCACATGCTGCACTGGATGGCCTGGGAGCGCGGCGTGAAGTCGCTGTACTACCTGCGCTCCAAGTCGGTGCAGCGCGCGGCCTATGCCGGCGCCGACGGCAAGGAAGCGGCCACGGGCGGCTTCGACGTTCCGGAAAAGACCGACTACGACGAGTGCCTGGCTTGCCAGTAAGAACGGTCACACGTCTCTGACACGATGACGGCGGCGCGATGGGGATCGCGCCGCCGTTTTCTTTTGCGGCGACTTTGTGGCGACGACGCGGAACCGCGCAGCGTTTACGGCGGTTCACCATGTGCGCATTCGTCACCGTGGACAGACGTTGAGAAGCGCGTAGGCTGGACTTCCGTTGGGGTTGGGGAACCGCGATGCGTACCGCTGGGGAGCGTTCCGTCTTTTGCGTCATGGCCATGATCGCGGCCGTGGCCAGCGCTCATGCGACAACGGCCTGCGCAGCGCAAAAGGCCGGCCAGCTCGCCAAAGGCCTAGATGGGACTGCCCGGGCCGATGACAAGGGTCCCCAAGGCGCCCAGGCCAAGATTTCCTTCAAGGTCAGGTCGGAGACCATGCGTCCGCTGGACCTGTCCGGGCCCGCGACCGGTTTTTCGCCGCGCGACGTCGACGGCGTCGGGATGGCGCTGGAGGGCGGCTTCGCCCTGTCGCCGGCCGCCGCGACCGGTGACGCCCGCTTGCTCGATACCGACCGCTACTACGGCGACCGGGGCCCGGTGACCTGGCGCTCCAACGCCTATGCCTATCAGCGCGAGGCCGGTGGGCCGATCGATTCCGTCCGCGTGTCGGTCGCCGAGTTCGCCCCCGCCGCCAGCGTCGCGCCGCTGATCCTGTCGCGCCCGGACGCCTATGAAGCCCGCGATGTCGACGTCACCGTCACCCGCGGCTGGCCCTCGGCCGTCTCGCTGGCGGGCCGCAAGTTCGCCCTCGACGTCACGCCCCACGCCGGGGTGGGCTTCGGCGGGGCCGGCGGCTCGGCCGAAGCCGGCGCCACCCTGCGCCTGGGCAAGAAGAAGAACATGGGCGACCGGGTCAACGACGCCCTGGGCGTGCGCGAGGGCGACGAGGCCTTCGGCCAGCGCGGGCGCTGGTACATCTTCGCCGCCGCCAGCGGCCGGGCCGTGGGCCTGAACATGCTGCGCGGCCAGAACGGCGACTGGAGCCGGGCGGGCCTGTCCCAGGACGTGACCAGCCGCCTGATCGGCGACAGCCAGGCGGGCGTGGCCTGGCGCAAGGGCCCGATGCAGGCCTCGCTGGGCTACATCCACCGCGAGATCAAGGCCAAGGAAGGCATCATGGGCCTGGCCACCCAGAAGGACGACGTGGTCGCTCTGTCCTTCAGCCTGAAGCCGCACTGGTAGCGTTCGTTTTCCCTATTAGGCTTGTGTTTCCGGCCGCTTTCATGCAGCAAGCGCCGGTCTATTCACAGCCGCCAGCGAGATCATGAGCGAGAGCGAGCCCCCGCGCCGCAAGACCTTGAGCCTGAAGAGCCCGGTCGCCGCCCCCGGCGGTCCGCCGCCGCTCGAGCGCATGGTCAAGCCGTCGGCCCGCACGACGGTCTTTACGCCCCAGGCGCCGCAGCCCGAACCGCCGCCTCCGCCGCCGACGGGCGACTGGAAGTGCAAGCCGTGCGGCGCCCGCTTCGACCCGCCGGCCGAGCTGGCCGACGAGGACTCGGTGCGTTGCCCCTCGTGCAACGCGCGCCTGGGCCTGGCCTCGGACTTCCGCAGCGATCCGCCCAACCTGGCCAAGCTGCGCGCCCGCCATCTGAAGAAGGCCTAGGGGCCAGCGAGGGCCCGCGCGCCGACCGCGCGGACCGCCTGGGTCAGCTGGTCCAGCAGCTGCGCCGTCAGACGCGTGCGCTGCCAGTACAGCGTCACGGCGATGCGCCGATACGGCGGCAGCTCCACCAGGCGACCGGTCGCCAGCAGCGGCGCCGCCAGCGGCGCGGGCGTCGTCGCCCAGCCCAGGCCGGCCAGGGTCATGTCCAACATCCCCGGCGTTGACGGCGTCCAGTGGGTGGGCGGCGCGATCTTCACGCCCCAGGCATCCATGGCCCATCGCGCCTGCAACTGGTCGCGGCGGTCGAAGCGCAGCATCGGCGCGGCCCGCAGGCTGTCGGGCCCGACCCCGTCCGTGAAGAACCGCGCCATGAAGTCGGGGCTGGCCACGGCCGCGTAGTCCATGGCCCCCAGCGGATAGGTCTTGCAGCCGGGGACCGGGGTCGGGTCGGCCGTCACCGCCGCCAGCACCTCGCCCGAGCGCAGGCGATCGGCCGTGTGGGCGTCGTCCTCCAGGACCAGATCCAGCATCGCGCCGGTCTCGGCCGCGAACCGCGCCGCCGCCTCTGGGAACCAGGTGCTGAGGCTGTCGGCATTGACCGCTACCCGCACCGTCGAGGTCGCCGTGGCCGGCCCCGTGAGGCCGGGCAGATCCCGTGCGACCTCGCCCTCCAGCAGCCGGACCTGTTCGACATGGGCGCACAGCTTGGCCCCCACATCCGTCGGCCGGCAGGGCGCGCCGCGCGTCAGCAGGATGGCCCCGACCCGCTCCTCCAGCCCCTTCACCCGCTGCGAGACGGCCGACGGCGTCACGCCCAGCGCGGCGGCAGCCTTCTCGAAGCTGCCCTCGCGGGCGACGGCGGCCAGGGCAGCCAGGGATGGATAGTCGAGCATTAGTTCGGCTAATTTCGGATAAGGAACCTTAGTTAGACTACATCGACGCGGGCCGGCATCAACCGCCCATGATCTTCCTTCCCGCCTTCGCCAAGGGCTTCGCCCTCTCCGCCGGCCTGATCATCGCGATCGGCGCCCAGAACATGTTCGTCCTGCGCCAGGGCCTGAAGCGCGAGCACGTGCTGCCGATCGTGCTGTTCTGCGCCGCCGCCGACGCCGCCCTGATCGGGGCTGGCGTCAGCGGTCTTGGCGGGGTGCTGGCCCTGATCCCGGGGCTGTCGCTGGCGTTCAGCCTGGGCGGCGCGGCGTTTTTGGCCTGGTACGGCGTCTCGGCGTTGCGCCGGGCGGCCCAGCCCTCGGGCTTGGTCGTCGGCCACGAGGTCGGCCTGACCCTGGGCGCGGCGCTGGCCGGCAGCGCGGCCTTCACCTTCCTCAATCCGCACGTCTATATCGACACGGTCATGCTGATGGGCGCGGTGGGCGCGAGCCTGCCGGCCTCCGAGCGGCCGCTGTTCGTGGCCGGCGCGATCCTGGCCAGCATCACCTGGTTTTCGTCCTTGGGCTTCGGCGCGCGGTTCCTGGCGCCGCTGTTCGCCCGACCCGCCGCCTGGCGGGTGCTGGACCTCGGCATCGGCGTGATGATGCTGGCCCTGGCCGCCAGCCTGGTCCGCGGCGCTGTCGGATGAGCCGACCCTAGGACCAGCGGCCGTAGTGCGGCTCGTAGAGGGCCCGCAGATCGTCGACCTCGCGCTCGGCGTCGCGGATGGCGTCGGCGGCCCGCCGGCCGTCCTCGATGGCCTCGCGACGCTCGCGGCGCAGGCGGTTGAGGCGGTCGCGCAGCTCGCGGACCTGCTCGTCGGTGAGCTTGGGATTGCGCAGTTCGTCCTCGACCCCGTCGGCCTGGCGGGCGCGCTTGTCGGCGCGGGCGTCGGCCGAACTGAGCTCAGAGCGCGCCGAGTCCAGCCGCTGGGTGGCGCGCCAGACCCGCTCGCCGTCCGCATAACCGCCCAGGAACTCCCCCTCGGCCGGCATCGGGCAGACCTGGTGGTAGACGCCGCCGGACCGCCCGACCGAGAAGCCGTTCATCTCGGTGCAATAGCGGACGAGGCCTTCGGTGCGGCCCTGGGCGTAGAGCGAGGCGTCGGGCGTGACGCCGGTCTTGGCGCAGGCCTTGGCGTGGTCGTCGATGCGGCTCATCGGATGGCCGCTGGCCCCGTCGCCATAACCGACCCCGCGCCAGTCGCCTTGGAGGCACTGCTCCTTGGTCATGGTCGCGCAGCCGGCGATCGCGAGGACGGCGACGGTGAAGGCGGCCCCGATGGCCAGGTCCCGTTTCGGCGGATGTCGCATCGCCTTGCTCCCCCAAGGTTGTGTTCGGAGCAGCTTAGAGCTTGGCCGTGTGAACCGCGGCTGAACGGCCCACACGGCCTAAGGGCATTATTGGGCGCGGGTAGGGCGCACGACGATCTCGTTGACGTCGACGTCGTCCGGCTGCTCGATCGCGTAGCGTACCGCACGGGCGATGGCGTCCGGCTGCAGGGCGATGGCGCGATAGGCCTGCATGGCCTCGATCGCGACGGGGTCGGTGATCGTCGAGGCCAGCTCACTCTCGACCACGCCCGGCATGATGCAGGTCACGCGCAGGGCGGTGTTCTCCTGCCGCAAGCCGTCCGAGATGGCGCGCACCGCGTACTTGGTGGCGCAATAGACGGCGGCGGTCGGCACGACCGACAGGGCCCCGATCGAGGCGATGTTGATGATCTGGCCCGAGCCGCGCGCCGTCATCTCCGGCAGCACGGCGGCGACGCCGTAGAGCACGCCCTTGATGTTGACGTCGACCATCCGGTCCCACTCGTCGACCTTCAGCGAGCGCATCAGGGACAGCGGCATGACGCCGGCGTTGTTGACGATGACGTCGACGCGCCCCCACGTGTCGCGCGCCGCCTGGGCGAAGGCCTCGACGCTGGCGCGGTCGGTGACGTCCAGCGCCCGGGCCTGCGCCACGCCGCCGGCCGCGACCAGCTCGTCGACCAGGGCTTGCAGCCGGTCGACCCGCCGCGCGCCCAGCATGACCTTCGCGCCGGCCGCCGCCAACTCGCGCGCGATGCCCGCGCCGATGCCGCTGGAAGCCCCCGTGATCAGAACCACCTTGTCCATGTCCCGCCTCCTTTGCGGATACCGTTTGAACCGGTCTTCGAGATAGGCGGCATCGATTGGCGCGACTATTGGCCGATTTCTTCGCAAGCTGGTAAGTATGACTTACCAATGACGCTTGATCTCAACACCGTCGCCACCTTCGTCGCCGTGGCCGAGGCGCGCAGCTTCCGGGCGGCCAGCGAGCGGCTGGGCGTGACCCGCTCGGCGGTCAGCCAGGCGATCGCCAAGCTGGAGAGCGCGCTGGGCGTCGCCCTGCTCCAGCGCACGACCCGCAGCGTCTCCCTGACCGAAGCCGGCGAGCAATTCCTGGCCAGCGTCGGCCCGGCGGTGGCGGAGATGCGGTCAGCGGCGGCGGCGCTGACCGATCGGGATGCCAGGCCCGCCGGTCTGCTGCGGCTGGTAGTCTCGTCGATCGCCGAGCGCTTCATCTCCGGGCCGTTGCTGGCCGGGTTCCGGGACGCCTATCCGGACGTGCGGCTGGACGTCTTCGTCACCGACGAGGCCTTCGACATCGTCGCCCAGGGTTATGACGCCGGGGTGCGCCTGGGCGAGGTGATCGAGCAGGACATGGTCGCCGTGCCCGTCTCGGCCCCGCAGCGGCAGATGGTGGTCGCAGCGCCGGCCTATCTGGCGCGGTTCGGCGCACCGGCCCATCCGCGCGAGCTGGCTGACCATCGCTGCATCGGCTGGCGGCCGGCGCCGGGCGTCGCGCCCTATCGCTGGGAGTTCGCCGAGGCAGGGCGCGAGTTCGACGTCGCCGTCGATCCCGAGGTCACGTCGAACGACATGTGGCTGATGATCCGCATGGCCTGCGCCGGGGCCGGACTGACCTTCGGCATGGCCGAGACGTTCCGGCCGTGGGTCGAGCGCGGCGAGCTGACACCGGTGCTGGAGGATTTCTCCCCGACCTTCCCGGGTTTCTTCCTCTATTTCCCGAGCCGGCGGAACCTGGCGCCCAAGCTGCGGGCGCTGATCGACCATGTCCGCGAGGATCGCCGCCGAGCGGAGCGTTAAGGCTCCAGCGGCGCCTCGACGCCCACCGGGCCGGGCTCGTCGCGGACGATGACGCCGGTGCCGGCCGAGATCGACGGAACCTGCTTCTTGAACAGGCCGCGCCACAGGCTCTGTTCTTCCACCGCGCTGGTCCAGACCGTGCCGCGCATCGCCTGCTCGACCCCGGCGTCGTAGATGCTGCGCATCAGATCGGTCTCGAACTTCAGGAGGTTCATGCCCTCGAAGCTGTTGGGGATCGAGGCCACGCTGAGCGGCAGGTTGTGGCGCGAGCAGAAGCCGGCGGCCAGGCTCAGCGCCTGGCGATACGAGAACCGCAGCATGGTGTCGAAGCTGCGGGCCATGATCGAGGCCACCCCCGGCGGCGTCGACTGGGTCGAAGGGTCCAGCACGGTGTTGACGATCACGTGCACCCGGCCGCGGCGGAACCGAGGGCCGAGATTGCGCCAGTGCAGCAGGGCGTCGGGCATCAGGAACAGCGGTGCGGCGACGCCGCCGTCGACGTGCATCTCCTGATACAGCTGGCCGTCGGTCTCGACCTCGACCAGCTTGGGCGGGAAGATGCCCGGCACCGAGGAGGACGCCACCAGCAGGGTGCGGAACAGCTTCAGCGCCTGGTCGCCGCCGTGGGTGGCGATCTCGCCCATGTCCCAGACGACCGCGCGCTGGCTGTCCAGATTGGTGGTCGCGATCAGCAGGCGGCGACCCTTGGCGTGCTCGAGCGCGACGGCCTCGACCATTTCCTGGTCGACGAAGGTCTCGACCAGGGCGTCCAGGGATTCGCCCTTGAAGATGCTGGGGCCGAGCGCGGGGGCCAGGCGGCGCAAACTGAGCAGCTCGGTGGCGTGGCCGCCGACATAGGCCTCGGTCAGGCGCTCATCCCAGGCCGAGCCCAGGAAGGCCAGGGGGGCGATCAGGGCCCCGGTGCTGACCCCGGTGACGATGGCGAAGTCGGGCCGTCGGCCAGCCTTGGTCAGGCCCGCCAGCACGCCCGCGCCATAGGCGCCGCCCGACGCGCCGCCCGACAGGGCCAGGATGTTGAACTCGTCGCGCCCGATCAGCGAGCGCAGCGGGGCCAGGCGGTCGGCGGCCTGGCGCAGGGCGTCGTCCGCCTGGTCGACGGTCAGGCGCACGCCGGGAAAGCCGGCGGCCTGGACGGGGCGGTCGGAAGGCGGGGCGGGCAGGCGCTTGCCGCGCAGCGGGTCGGCGGTCTTCCAGTCCTTGAAGAAGCCCTGGAGGCTGATCTTGCCAGTCGGGTCCTTATCCAAACCGAAAAACCTCCAAGGTCGCGTCTAGTGGGTGCTGGCCAGCACCACGCCCACCAAGACGGCCGCGTAGTGCAGGCCCGCGCCGCCGATGACGTGGCCGTGCCAGATGGCGCGGCGGAACTTCAGGCGTCGCATCAGGTAGAAGATGGTGCCGGTCGAATAGACCACCCCGCCAATGGCCAGCAGCAGCAGGGCCACCCACGACAGGCCGTCGATCATCGGCTTGATGGCGACCAGGACGAGCCAGCCGAGGGCCAGGTACAGGCCGACCCAGAAGCGCTTGTCGAGGCCCGGCAGGACCAGCTTGGCGAAGACGCCGACGCCGGCCACGGTCCAGACCGCCGTGGTCATGCCGATGGCCCACCAGCCGTGCAGGTTCTGGGTGGTGAAGGGGGTGTACGAGGCGGCGATCATCACGAAGATGCCGGCGTGGTCGAAGCGGCGAAGCAGCGGCCGCCAGCGAGCCTTGGCGAAGTTGTAGGCCGTCGACAGCGACAGCATCAGGATCAGGCCCACGGTGTAGACGCTGACCGCCGCCACCTGCTTGAGATTTCCCATGCCGAAGGCCAGGCCCAGCAGGATGCCGCCGCCCAGCAGGGCGCAGGCCAGGCCCGCAAGGTGCACGACCAGGTCGGCGCACTTGGCGGCCGGCGTCGGATAGTGCGTCGCGACCGGTTGCTCGGCGACGACGATGTCGGTGGTGCTCGCAGTCATGGCCCGCCCATTCGTATGGCAACTACGCCCGAACCCTAGGTTCGTTCCGTGACATATAAACGGCGATCATCGTGGCGGGGAAAGGGCCTTGGCGACACGATCATCTTGAAAAGCGACTCTAGAAGAACAGGCCATTGGCCCCGTCGAAGACCAGCTTGCCGCCGACCGCCACCAGCAGGACGTAGATCGCCTTGTAGAAGCCCTCGGCCGGCACGCGGCGCACCAGCCAGACGCCGGCCCAGGTCGAGGCGATGGCCAGCGGCAGCAGCACGCCGGCGGTCGCCAGCACCTTGGGGGTGAACTGGCCGAGCGCGACATAGGCCGGCACCTTCATCCAGTTCACCACGGCGAAGAAGATGGCGCTGGTGCCGATGAACGTATCCCGCGCCAGGCGGCGGGGCAGGACGTAGATCTGGAAGGGCGGGCCGCCGGCATGGGCGATCTGGCTGGTGAAGCCGGCCGCCGCGCCGCAGATCGCGCCCAGCCAAGGCCGGGTCGGACTCGCCTCGACCTGCTCGGCGGCCTTGACCGCGCGCTCGGCCCACAGGCGCTGCAGGGCGAAGACGACCGAGATCAGGCCCACGGCCAGCTCGACCGCCGCCTCCTTGACGAAGGCCGCCAGGGCCCAGCCCAGGAAGATGCCGACGGCCGCGGCCGGCAGCATCAGGATCAGGAGACCCTTGTCCCAGCTCTTCCGGAATGCCCAGACGCTGACCACGTCCTGGACCAGCAGGATCGGCAGGGTGATCGAGGCGGCCATGACCGGCGACACCGCCAGGGCCATCAGTGGCACGGCCATCACCCCGATGCCGGCGAATCCGCCCTTGGCCAGGCCCAGCAGGATCACGGCGGGGATCGCCACCGCATAGAAGAACGGATCGGTCAGCATGAGCGCTGCTTAGCAGTTTCCTCCGGGTTGGCGAGGCCGATCGGCGGTTCTTTGCGAGCTTGCAACGTTCGGTAACGTATCCGCCGATTTCGCGCCCTAAGGCTGAGGAGGCTCACCTTTCCGAAAAGTCGCGCTCCCATGTCTCCGCCGCGTCGGCCGCCCAGAATCTCGTCTGAAATCTTCGAGATCGACGCCGAGACCTTCGCGCGCGACCTGACGCCCCTGTACCAGCCGACCGTGCTGCGCGGCATCGCCCGCGACTGGCCGGCCGTGCGCGCCGCGCGGACCTCGCCCCACGCCCTGGCCGACTATCTGAAAGGCTTCCACAAGGGCGCCCTGGTCGAGGCCTTGCTCGGCGCGCCGGCGATCGGCGGGCGGTTCTTCTATGACGAGACCGGCCAGGGCATGAACTTCGATCGCCGGGCCGCGCCCCTGGATAAGGCCTTGGACGAGTTGCTGCGCCTGGCCGACCATCCCGAGCCGCCGGCCATCTACGTCGGCTCGACCCCGATCGCCCCCGTGTTGCCGGGCTTCGAGCGGGCCAACGCCCTGGACCTGCTGGACGAGACGATCCAGCCCCGCCTGTGGCTGGGCAACGCCTCGACCATCCAGACCCACCACGACATGTCCGACAACATCGCCGTGGTGGTCAGCGGCAAGCGGCGCTTCACGCTGTTTCCGCCCGACCAGGTCGGCAATCTCTATGTCGGGCCGCTGGACTTCACGCCGGCCGGGCGGCCGATCAGCCTGGCGCCGCTGGATCCGCCCGATTTCGAGCGCTTCCCCAAGTTCGCCGAAGCGCTGGAGACGGCCCAGGTCGCCGAGCTGGAGCCGGGCGACGCAATCTACATCCCGACCCTGTGGTGGCATCACGTCCAGGCGCTCGGGCCTCTGAACATGTTGGTCAACTATTGGTGGGAGCCGGCCGACATGGCCGCCAATGGGATCGGAGGCCAGCCGTTCGACGCCTTCGTCCACGCCCTGCGCAACGTCCGCCGGCTGCCCGCCAAGCGGCGCAACGCCTGGCGGGCCTTCTTCGAGCACTACATCTTCCACGCCAATGGCGACCCGGCCGAGCACATCCCGGAAGGCCGGCGCGGCGTGCTGGAGGACAGGCCCGATGCGGCGCGGGAAGCCGAGATGACCGCCTTCCTGCGCAAGGTGTTGGGCGGCGGCTCCTAAACGAGCGGCGGGTTGAGGTCCTTGAACCCGCCCTCTCGCCAGTAGGGATAGTAGGGATAGGCCGGCGTCACGGCGCTGGCGGCGTCCAGGCGCGCGACCTGCTCGGCCGTCAGGGCCCAGCCGACCGCGCCCAGGTTCTGGCGCAACTGTTCTTCGGTGCGGGCGCCGATGATGATGCTGGACACCGTGGGGCGCTGGAGCAGCCAGTTGATCGCCACCTGCGGGAGGGTCTTCGCGGTCTCGGCGGCGATCGCGTCCAGGGCGTCGACCACGCGGTAGAGGCGCTCGTCGTCCACCGGCGGGCCGGCGTCGGCGGTCTCGTGCAGGCGGCTGGTCTGCGGCAGCGGCTGGTCGCGGCGGATCTTGCCGGTCAGGCGACCCCAGCCTAGCGGGCTCCAGACCATGGCCCCGACGCCCTGGTTCGCGCCCAGCGGCATCAGCTCCCACTCGTAGTCGCGGCCGACCAGCGAATAATAGGCCTGGTGCGCCACATAGCGCGGCAGCCCGAGGCGATCGGCGGCGGCCAGCGACTTCATCAACTGCCAACCGGCGAAGTTGGACGCGCCGACATGGAGGACCTTGCCCGCGCGGACCAGGTCGTCGAGCGCCGAGAGCGTCTCCTCGACCGGCGTGGTCGCGTCGAAGGCGTGCAGTTGCAGAAGGTCGATGCGGTCGGTCTTCAGGCGCTTCAGGGCCGCCTCGACGCCCGGGATCAGGCGCTGGCGCGAGGTCCCGCCGTTGAGGCCCAGCTTGGTCGAGATCAGCGCCTGGTCGCGGCGGCCTTCCAGGGCGGCGCCCAGGATCTCCTCGGACGCGCCGTTCGAATAGACGTCGGCGGTGTCGAACAGGGTCATGCCCGCCGCCAGCGCGATGTCGACGATACGGCGGGCGCCGGCGATGTCGGTGTCGCCCCAGGCCGAGAACAGCGGGCCCTGGCCGCCGAACGTGCCGGCCCCGAAGCTCAGGGCGGGGACCTTCAGGCCGGAACGGCCCAGCGTGCGGTATTCCATCGGGTTTCTCCTAGGCGAGGGCCGGGGCGCGGCGTTCGAGGGACAGGCTGAAGACGGCCAGGGCGAGGGCCGACAGGGGAACCAGGGCGCCGACCAGCGGCACGGCCGACAGGCCCGGACCGTGGGCGATCACCGCCCCGCCCAGCCAGGCGCCGAAAGCGTTGCCCAGGTTGAAGGCGGCGATGTTCAGGCTGGAGGCCAGGCCCTGGCCCGCGCCGCCGGCTTGCGAGAGAACCCGCATCTGGAGGGGCGATACGGTGGCGAAGGCGGCCGCGCCCAGCAGGAAGGCGGCGATCACGGCGCCGACCTGGCTATGGAAGGCGAAGGCCGAGCCGAGCATGACCACGGTGAGGGCGATCAGCGTTCCGGCCAGGGCCGTGTTCAGGCTCCTGTCGGCCCAGCGGCCGCCGATCAGGTTGCCGCCGACCAGGCCCGCGCCGAACACCAGCAGGATCGGCGACACGGCTTCCTTCGAGAAGCCGGCCAGATCGGTCAGAATCGGCTGGATGTAGGTGAAGACCGCGAACACACCGCCAAAGCCCAGGACGGTCATGGCCAGGCCCAGCTGCACCTGCGGGCGGGCCAGGACGGCGAACTCCTCGCGCAGCGGGGCGGGCTCGACCTTCTCCTCGGCGGCCGGGACCAGGGCGGCCAGCACCACGAAGGCCAGGGCGCCGACGCCGGCCACGGCCCAGAAGGCCACTCGCCAGCCGAAGGCTAGGCCCAGCCAGGCGCCGAACGGCACGCCCAGCAGGGTGGCGAGGGTCAGGCCGGTGAACATGATCGAGATCGCCGAGGCCTTGCGCTCGGGCGGAACCAGCGAGACGGCCACGAGGGCGCCGACGCCGAAGAACGTCCCGTGGGCGAGGGCCGTGACCAGCCGCGCGCCCATCAGGATCCCGTAGGTCGGGGCGATGGCGGCCAGGACGTTGCCCAGGGTGAAGATCGCCATCAGCACCAGCAGGGTGGTCTTGCGGGGCAGGCGGCGGGTGGCCAGGGTCAGGATCGGCGCGCCGACGAAGACGCCCAGGGCGTAGCCGGTCATCAAGAGGCCGGCGGCGGGAATGGAGACGCCGAGATCGGCGGAGACCTGCATCAACAGGCCCATGATGATGAATTCGGTGACGCCGATGCCGAAGGCGCCGACGGTCAGGGCATAGAGGGCGAGGGGCATGGCGGCCGGCTCCGGTGGATATCGAGCCGTCAGATGGCGCCTTTGCCTTCGATGAATTAGATTGCTGGCCGGAACTTCACTTGTGATCTGAAGGCACGATGGCGCGCTCGGACATCAACCGCTCCGGAGAGATGGAGGTCTTCGCCCGCGTCGTCGAGGAGGGCGGCTTCACGGCCGCCGCCAAGGCCATGGGCATGACCCCGTCGGCGGTCAGCAAGCTGGTGGCGCGGCTGGAGGCCCGGCTGGGCTCGCGCCTGGTCAACCGCTCGACGCGGAAGCTTCAATTGACCGCCGAGGGGCTGACCTTCCACGAGCGGGCCCTGCGGGTACTGGCCGACCTGGACGAGGCCGAGCGGTCGGTCGCCGCCTGCGCCGTGCCCAGGGGACGGCTGCGGATCAATTCCAACGTGCCGTTCGGCCTGCACCACCTGCTGCCGCTGATCCCGAGGTTCTCGGCCCTGCATCCGCAGGTGCAGATCGACGTCACCCTGACCGACCAGGTGATCGACCTCCTGGACGAGCGGGCCGAGCTGGCCATCCGGGTGGGGCCGATGCGGCCCTCGCAGCTGGTGGCCAGGAAGCTGGGCGACAGCCGCACGGTGCTGGTGGCCTCGCCCGAATATCTGGCGCGGCGGGGGACGCCCAAGCACCCGGACGAGCTGGCCGACCACGATCTGATCACCTTCAACTTCTCGCGTCAGTCCGACGAGTGGCCGTTCCGGATCGACGGGGAACGCGTCAGCTATCCCGTCCAGGGCCGCGCCCTGGTCGGCGACGGCGAGAGCGCGACGCACCTGGCGCTGGCGGGGCAGGGGATCACCAAGCTCGGCATCTTCCACATCGTCGACCCCATCCGGGCGGGGCGCCTGGTTCCGGTGCTGGACGACTTCAATTCCGGCGAGCTGGAGACGGTCAGCGCCGTCTATGTCGGGCATTCGGGCCCGCTGCCGGCGCGGGTGCGCGCCATGATCGACTTCCTGGCGGCGGAGGTCGATGTGCATTGGCCGATGGGGCGATCCTTATAAGCTGTCATCCCGGCCAAGCGCGTAGCGCGCCGAGCCGGGACCCAGGGGCCGCCGCACTGCGCTTGGCCCCTGGGTCCCGGACAGCCTCTGCGAGGCTTCCGGGATGACGCGGTATTGTGGGGTTAGTTCCCCAACATCACTTCGGCGATCTGCACCGCGTTCAGGGCCGCGCCCTTGCGCAGGTTGTCGCCGACCACGAACAGGGCCAGGCCGGACGCAACGGTCGGGTCCGGGCGGATGCGGCCGACGAACACCGGGTCCTGGCCGGTGGCGGCCAGCGGGTTCGGCACGTCGTCCAGCACCACGCCCGGCGCGGCGCCCAGCAGCTCGACAGCCTCGGCCACCGACAGCGGGCGCTCGAACTCGGCGTTGATCGACAGCGAGTGGCCGGTGAACACCGGCACGCGCACGCAGGTGCCCGAGACCGGCAGGCCCGGCAGCTCCAGGATCTTGCGGCTCTCGTCGCGCAGCTTCAGCTCTTCCTCGGTGTAGCCGTCCTCGCCCAGCACGTAGTTCAGCGGCACGACATTGTAGGCCAGCGGCACGGCCCACTTGCGCGCTTCCGGCAGCGGGGCGGCGTCCGGCGAACGGGCCAGACCGTCCAGGTCGCCTTCGGCGCCGCCACGCAGCTGCTCGGACAGCACCTGGATGCCCTCGACCCCGCCGCCCGAGGCGGCCTGGTAGGTGCTGACGGTCAGGCGCTTCAGAACCGCCTTGTCATGCAAGGGCTTGAGCACCGGCATGGCGGCCATGGTGGTGCAGTTGGGGTTGGCGACGATGCCCTTGGGGATGTTCGCCAGGGCGTGCGGATTGACCTCGGCCACCACCAGCGGGACGTCCGGGTCCGAGCGCCAGGCCGAGCTGTTGTCGATGACTACCGCGCCCGCCGCGGCGGCCTTGGGGGCCAGCTCGCGCGAGGTGCTCCCGCCGGCCGAGAAAAACACGATGTCCAGGCCCGAGAAGTCCGCGGTCGAGGCGTCTTCGACGACGACCTGCTGGCCCTTGAAATCGACCTTGGTCCCGGCCGAGCGGGTCGAGGCGAACAGGCGCAGTTCGGCGACGGGGAAGTCCCGCTCGGCCAGCAGCTCGCGCATCATGCCGCCGACGAGGCCGGTGGCGCCGACGACGCCGACGCGGGGAGGATTGGCGCGGGAAAACTGGAAGCTCATGGGTCTCGTACTCCTGGGTGTGCGGAGCGCGGGGAGCTTGCTGGTCTCGTGAGTGAGAGCCGCCCCGCGCCGTTCGGCGGGGCTGGTTCGGGATGCCGCTTTAGATCGCGCGCATACCCGCCGCCCCACCGAAGCGGGTCGTTTTGCGGGTAATAATTTTAGTCGCGGCGAATTGCATCGGCGGGGTTCATAGCGGCGAAGCTGGGCCGCGTAAAGGGTCGGGTGGGGAATAATGATGCGGCGGGGCGGCGCAGGGGCTGTCCGGGCGCAAGAATGTGCCGCTCTCTCCGCCGTCATCCCGAGCTTCATGCGCGAGGCCCATGGTTCAGCTTTCGTGTGAGAGTTCGTGTCCGCACTTCACTTGCGGCGGACAGATGGGTCCCGCGCATGAAGCGCGGGATGACGGGATAGGTAAGCGTTGGGTCGGAAATCCTTCTCCCCGAGAAGGAGCCATCCTTACATCTCACGGCGAGACGGTCGCAGGGCTGATCAGGTCACTCAAGGACGGCTTCGCCGCCGCGCAGCAGCCGCTCGGAGAGCGGTCCTTGACTGACCTGATCAGCCCTGCACGCTACAGCCTCCAAGAGATTTAAGGATCGCACCGACCCGGGAGGTCGGGTGGCGACCTTAGTCGGAACTTACTTGCCCCCTCCGCGCTGCGTGCTCCTCCCCCGGAGGGGGAAGAAGGAAGCCGCGCACCTTCCGCCCCCTCTGGGGGCGGACGACCACGCCTAGCGTGGTCAGGTGGGGGCCTGCGGCGTGTCCGCCTTCCATCCGTAACCGACGTTAAAGGCGTCCGCTCAGCCCTGCTGCCCCAACCGCTCCCAGCCTTCGAAGAACGGGAACCGCTTGGGCCAGAACTCGGCCAGCCTCGGATCCGCGTCCACCCGCCGCACGACCTCGCTCATCTTCGGCGCCGCCTCGTAGAACCGCACCCGCCTCGGCCCCCAGCGGCTGACCACCGTCACGTACAGATCCAGCACTGTCAGCTCATCCCCCAGCAGGTACCGCCCCCCAATCTTCTCGCTAAATGGCGTCAGCTGGCTCTCCATCATCGCCCAGCAGTCGAGGATCCGCTCGGCGGTCGCCGCCTTGATCCGCGTCTGAACCTCCGGATCCGGCCCGCCCAGGCGTGACGGGTCGTCCCGCACCCAGAACAGCGAATAGATCGAGGCCGGGATGAAGGTCATCCAGCGCAGGAACTGGGCGCGGCGCGGGTCGTCGATCGTCGGGCCCAGGCGCGCTTCCGGGAATTTGTCGGCCAGCCAGATCAGGATCGCCGCGCTCTCGGTGATCGTCTCGCCCTCGGGGGTGACCAGGGCCGGGATCTGCTTCAGCGGATTGACCGCCGCGACCTTGGCCTGCTCGGCCTTACCCTCCCAGGTCGGGGCTTCGACCACTTCGTAGGGCAGGCCGATCAAGGACATAGCCGCCTCGACGGGCACGCCGCCGGAGCCCAGGGCGCTGAACAGACGGTAGGCGGTCATGGTCGACTCCTGGGTTATCCACACGCTGCTCACAACATCTTGTGTGGGTGCGACGTCGAGACCACTAGATGGATGCGATCGCTTTGGTAGGGTGAGTCAACTTAGCGTCTGTTCGACGATTCTGCTCCGAGGCTCCGCATGTCCGCTCCGTCGTCGCTCATCCTGCCTGGCCTGATGACCCCCTCGGGCGGCTACAAGCCGTTCCGCTATCCCTGGGCCTACGACTTCTGGAAGAAGCAGCAGCAGGTCCACTGGATGCCGGAAGAGGTGCCGCTGGGCGAGGACCTCAAGGACTGGGCCGTCAAGCTGAACGACAAGGAACGGAACCTGCTGACGCAGATCTTCCGCTTCTTCACCCAGTCCGACGTCGAGGTGCAGGACAACTACATGGAGCGCTACGGTCGGGTGTTCAAACCGACCGAAGTGAAGATGATGCTGGCCTCGTTCGCGAACATGGAGACGATCCATATCGCGGCCTACGCCCTGCTGCTCGAGACCATCGGCATGCCCGAGACCGAGTTCTCGGCGTTCATGGAATACGAGGCCATGAAGGACAAGCATGACTACATGCAGACCTTCGGCGTCGAGACCAATGCCGACATCTGCCGCACCCTGGCCATGTTCGGGGGCTTCACCGAAGGGCTGCAGCTGTTCGCCTCGTTCGCGATGCTGATGAACTTCCCGCGCTTCAACAAGATGAAGGGCATGGGCCAGATCGTCTCGTGGTCGATCCGCGACGAGAGCCTGCACTGCGACGGCATCATCAAGCTGTACCATGCCTTCAACAAGGAGACGGGCGCGGTGACCAAGGCGGTGGCCGACGACATCGTCGACTGCTGCAAGCACGTGGTCGGCCTGGAAGACAAGTTCATCGACCTGGCCTTCGAGGCCGGCGACATCCAGGGCATGACCCCGGACGACATCAAGGCCTATATCCGCTTCATCGCCGACTGGCGCCTGCGCCAGCTGCAGCTGCCGGAAGTGTACGGCGTGAAGGAAAACCCGCTGCCCTGGCTGCAGTCGCTGCTGTCGGGCGTCGAGCACGCCAACTTCTTCGAGGCCCGGGCGACCGAGTACTCGAAGGCCGCGACCAAGGGGCAGTGGCACGGCGCCGAGGGCGTCTGGACCAGCTTCGACGAGATGATGAAGAAGCGCTCGGACCTGACGCCGGCGGAGTAGGGCAAGCCTTTAAATGGGGCGTGTCGAAGGGCGGGATGCGGCGGGAGCCGGGTCCCGCCCTTCTTCGTTTCAGCCTCCTGCATGGAGGCGGTGATGACCGACAAGAGCTTCAAGGCCGGCGACAAGGTCGCCTGGGACCACAGCCAGGGGACGACGACTGGCCACGTGGTGCGCAAGCAGACCAGCCCGACCCGGATCAAGGGCCACAAGGTCGCCGCGTCCAAGGACCATCCCGAATACGTCGTCGAGAGCGAGAAGACCGGCGCGCGGGCGGCGCACAAGCCCAAGGAACTGCGCCGCAAATCTTGACTGTTCGCGCCTTGGTGCGGCCGCGCTTCCGACACAACTGAACGGCGTTATCGCAGCCTCGGGTTGGGGCGGCGGGATGTGGGACTTGCGACGGCGGCGGCTGGTGTGCATCGCGGCGGCGTCGCTGGCGCTGCACGCGGGCGTGCTGGTCTGGCTGGCCTGGCCCAGGTCGCCGGACTTCTTCACCAATGGTCCCGACCTGTCGCTGATGTCGGTCGAGCTGCTGGCGCCGGCGAGGCCGAGGTCTCCCGAGGGGGCGCGATCGCAGGCGGCTCCCAACGCGCCGCCGCAGGCGCGGCCGGCGCCGGTGAGCCTGCCGACCCCGAGCGACTTGCCCCCTTCCGCCGCCCCGCCCGCCGAGGTCGTCGCTGCTCCGGCGTCGGCCGGAACCGTCTCGCCGGAAAGGCTGCGCACGGCTCTCCGCACAGGGGGCGGCGGCTGCGCGCGGGCGCGTTCACGGGAGGAACGCGAGGCCTGCGAGGAGCGGCTGGGGCAGCTGGACCCGGGAGCGCCCAGCTATGACGCGCCGATGGATCCGGGAAAGCGGGCCTATTACGACGCGGTGGTCGCGGCGGGGCCGACGGGCGGGGGCTATGGCGATCCCAAGCCCCAGGGCGCGGCGCCGGACGGCGACTATTTCCGCGTCCTCAACTGCTCGATCCAGTTCGGCGGCGGCAAGAAGCGGAAGGACCGCCAGGGCGAGGTGCGGCTGGGCCGCTCGCCGTGCGCCATTCCCTTGCAGGGCAGTTTCATCGCGCCCGAGGCCAGTGTCCGCAAGCGCTAGAAGTCCCGGGCGCGCTCGTCTAGGACGGGGCCGATAGTCGGAGAGCTTCAAGCATGACCAGCATCGCGGTGATCGGCCCGGGCGCCGTCGGCGGCACGGTGGCGGCCTGGCTGGCCCAGAACGCCTCGCACGCGGTGACGGTCTGCGTCCGCACACCGTTCGAGACCCTGGCGGTCGAGACGCCCGAGGGACCGATCACGGCGGCCCCGCGCGTGGTGACCTCGCCCGAGGGGCTTTCGCCCGTCGACTGGGTGCTGGTGGCGACCAAGACCTACGACACCGACGGGACCCTGGCCTGGCTGGCCACCCTGGTCGGGCCCGAGACCAGGGTGGCGATCCTGCGCAACGGCGTCGAGCACACGGTTCCGTTCGCAAGCCGGATCGCGGCCGAGAACCTGGTCCCGGCGGTGGTCGACATCCCGGCCGAGCGCTCGGCCCCGGGACGGGTGCTGCAGCGGCGCAACGGCTGGATCAAGGTCCCGGCGGGCGCGGGCGGCCAGGCCTTCGCGGCCCTGTTCGCCCACACGCCGATCGAGCTTCATACGGTCGACGACTTCACCACCGAGGCCTGGAAGAAGCTGGCCCTGAACTGCGCCGGGGCGGTCAACGCCCTGACCCTGAAACCGGCCGGCGTCGTCCATGACGCGGGCGCGGCGGACGTCATGAGGGCCCTGGTGCGCGAGTGCGTGGCCGTGGGCCGGGTCGAGGGGGCGGATCTCTCCGACGACCTGGCCGAGCAGGTGATCGAAGGCTATCGCGGTCACGCGCCGGACTCGATGAACTCGCTGCACGCCGATCGGGTCGCCGGCCGGCCGATGGAGCTGGACGCCCGCAACGGCGTCATCGTCCGCAAGGGCGCGGCGCACGGGATCGAGACGCCGGCCAACGCCATGGTCGTGGCCCTGCTGAACGCGGCGGCGTCCTGATACGAAAACGGCCGCGCCCATGAGCGCGGCCGGTTCCGGGTGCGAAGGGCGCCGGCCGCCTACGGCCGGTACTTCTTCGGAATCTCCTGGACCTGCTCCGGGGTCAGCTTGGTGATCGTCTTGGCGCGGATCGGGACCGAGAAGCCCGAGCCGTCGGAGACGCGCAGGTCCAGGTCCAGGGGGGCGCAGATGCTGTCGCTGCCGCGCACGATCGAGACCAGGTGGGTGCCCGGCCAGGTCAGCTGGTTGGAGCCCCAGGACAGGTCGACGCGATAGACGTCGCGACCCCGGACCTTCATGTACAGAGTGTCCTTGTCCGGGGCGGTCCAGCCGCGCCAGTCGGACAGGTAGAAACATTGCCGGGCGGGCTTGACCGCCTTGGCCGGAGCGTCGCCTTGAGCCGCCGAAGCGGCCGTCGCGCTCAGGCCAGCGGCGATGGCGAGCCCGATCAGCGCGGTGCGCGTGACATGGGTGAGCTTGCTCATGGCGTGGTCGTCCTAAAAGTCCCTCGGATCAAGAGATTGTGCCTCTCCTGAACGATGTCAAGTTTTTACTGTACATTTGAAACTGTACACGAAAAGGCCCGCCTCCTTCCGGGAGGCGGGCCCTTGGCAATCGTATTCGGATAAGGCGTCAGGCCTTGGCCGCCGCCTCGTCGGGCTCGATCTCGTCCAGCTCACCTTCCCACTTGGCGACCACGGCGGCGGCGACGCTGTTGCCGACGACATTGGTGGCGCTGCGGCCCATGTCCAGCAGGTGATCGACGCCCAGGACCAGGGCGATCCACGCGTCGGGCATGCCGAAGTGGGTGAGGGTGGCCATGATCACGACCAGCGAGGCGCGCGGGATGCCGGCGATGCCCTTGGACGTCACCATCAGGAGCAGCAGCATGAAGATCTGCTGCTGGATCGACAGGTGCACGCCGTGCGCCTGCAGGATGAACATGGTGGCGAAGGTGCAGTACAGCATCGAGCCGTCGAGGTTGAACGAGTAGCCCAGCGGCAGCACGAACGAGACGATGCGGCGGCGCACGCCGACCTTGGGCAGGCCGTCCAGGATGCGCGGATAGGCGGCTTCCGAGCTGGCCGTCGAGAAGGCCAGCAGGGCCGGGTCGCGGATCACGCCGAACAACGGCAACACGCGCTTGCCGATCACCACGAAGGCGGCCAGGAACAGCAGGGCCCACAGCACGCCCATGGTGGCGTAGAAGCCCAGCACGAACTTGCCGTAGACCACCAGCATCGAGATGCCCTGGGTGGCGATGGCCGAGGCCAGGGCGCAGAAGATGGCCAGCGGGGCCAGCTTCATGACGAAGCCGGTGACCTTCAGCATGATCTGGGCGCCTTGCTCGGCCAGCTCCATGATCTGCGGGGCCTTGTTGTCCAGCGAGGCGACGGCGGTGCCGACGAACAGGCTGAACACCACGATCTGCAGGATCTCGTTCTTGGCCATGGCGTCGAAGATCGACGTCGGCACCAGGTGGGTGATGAAGGTCTGCAGGGTGAAGCCTTCGGTCGAGGCCGCCGGGGCCGCGGCGGTCGAGGCCACGTCCTTCAGCACCAGGCCCGCGCCCGGCTGCAGCAGGTGGACCATCAGCAGGCCCAGCAGCAGCGAAACGGCCGAGGCGCTGATGAACCAGCCCATGGTCTTGACGCCGATCCGGCCGACCGAGGCGGCGTCTTCCATGTGGGCGATGCCGGCCACCAGGGTGGTGAACACCAGCGGCGCGATGATCATCTTGATCAGGCGCAGGAAAAGGTCGGTGCCCAGCTTGAACCACTTGGCCGCTTCGGCCGCCTGGGCCGCGTCCAGATACTGGTTACAGGCCCAGCCGACGGTGACGCCCAGCACCATGGCCGCGACGATCAGAATGGCGAAGCGTTTGTTCATTCAGTCCCCCTGGCGCCGGATGCGGCGCCGACGGCGTGTTCTGGTTTACGGAAGGAACGACGCGCGAGAACGCTCGCGCCGCCATTCGCTCCTTCCTTGAGCATTTCCGCCCTTGTGGCCGACCTGCGCGGGTTCGTCCATGCTCTTGAAGCGGTCGGGCATGGGTAGTTTGCAGGCAAGCCTGCGAAACAGGCTCAGTCTGTAGAGACGGAAGGCCGCCAGGCTTCCTCACTTCGGATAAGTAATAAATCATTCCCATTCGGCGGACCGGACGTCTCGCCTTTGTCGCGAAACGCCGCTATAAGAGCCCATGTCAAACCAAGAAAAAGCAATCGCCGTCGTCGAACGGCTCAATGACGAATACGAACGCGCCGTCGACGCTCTCCGGACCGCCCTGCGCGCCTATCTCGAAAATGGAACCCGCCCAGACCCGCAATCGCGGTTCGACGGCACGTTCGCCTATCCCGAACTGCGCCTGACCTACGATCCCGAGGCCCTGCCGCCCAAGCTGGCCCGCTCGTACGCCCGCGTCAGCCGTCCGGGCGTCTATTCGACGACCGTAACCAAGCCGGCCCAGTTCAAGGACTATCTGGTCGAGCAGCTGACCCTCTTGATGGACGACTTCGAGGTCGAGATCGAGGTCGAGAGCTCGCGCCAGGAAATCCCCTATCCCTACGTGCTGGACGCCACGATCGACCTGAACCAGGCCGACGTGCGCAGCGAGGACATCGCCCGCTTCTTCCCGACCACGGATCTCGCCTTCATCGGCGACGAGATCGCCGACGGGGTCTGGAACCCGGCGCTGGAGGAGACCCGCCCGCTGTCGCTGTTCGACGGCCTGCGCACCGACTTCTCGCTGGCGCGCCTCAAGCACTACACCGGCGCACCCGCCGAGGACGTGCAGCAGTTCATCCTGTTCACGAACTACAACCGCTATGTCGACGAGTTCGTGCGCTGGGGCATCGAGCAGCTGAAGGCGCCCGACAGCCCCTACACGGCCCTGTCGTGCGCGGGCGGTCTTACCATCACCGCCAACACGGCCAATCCGGAACTGGCGGTGGCGGAATCGACCTGGCGCAAGCACCAGATGCCGGCCTACCACCTGATGGCTCCGGGCGGCTCGGGCGTCACCCTGGTCAACATCGGCGTCGGCCCGTCCAACGCCAAGACGATCTGCGACCACCTGGCGGTGCTGCGTCCGCAGGCCTGGCTGATGATCGGCCACTGTGGCGGCCTGCGCGACACCCAGACCATCGGCGACTACGTCCTGGCCCACGCCTATCTGCGCGACGACCACGTGCTGGACGCCGTGCTGCCGCCGGAGATCCCGGTGCCCTCGATCGCCGAGGTGCAGCGGGCCCTCTACGACGCCTCCAAGGCGATTAGCGGCGATAGTGGCGATCAGCTGAAGAAGCGCCTGCGCACCGGCACCGTCGTCACCACCGACGACCGCAACTGGGAACTGCGCCACAGCCTGTCGGCCCTGCGCTTCAACCAGAGCCGGGCCGTGGCCATCGACATGGAGAGCGCCACCATCTCGGCCCAGGGCTACCGCTTTCGGGTGCCGTACGGGACGCTGCTGTGCGTGTCGGACAAACCGCTGCACGGCGAGATCAAGCTGCCCGGCCAGGCCAACGCCTTCTACGAGCGGGCGATCAGCCAGCACCTGCAGATCGGCATCATGGCCTGCAAGCTGCTGCACGCCGAAGGGCCGAACCTGCACTCGCGGAAACTGCGGGCCTTCGACGAGCCGCCGTTCCGGTGATCTGAGAGATGGAGGCTCCCCCGCCGCGCGGGGGAGCCTTTATTCTATAGCCTCTCGATCACGATCGCCGGAGCCATGCCGCCCGCGGCGCACATCGTCACCAGCCCGCGCTTCAGGTCGCGCCGCTCCAGCTCGTCCAGCACCGTGCCGATCAGGATCGAGCCCGTCGCGCCGATCGGGTGGCCCAGGGCCATGGCGCCGCCGTTCACATTGACCTTGTCGCGGTCCAGCTTCAGGTCGCGGATGAACTTCTCGGCGACGACGGCGAACGCCTCGTTGATTTCCCAGAGGTCGATGTCGTCCGGCGTCAGCCCCGCCTTGGCCAGCACCTTGCGGGCCGCCGGGACCGGGGCGTTCAGCATCAGGGTCGGGCTGTCGCCGACATTGGCCATGGCGACCACGCGGGCGCGAGGCTTCAGGCCATTGCGCCTGGCGTAGTCCGGCGAGGCCAGCAGCACCGCCGCCGCGCCGTCCACGACTCCCGACGAATTGCCGGCATGATGGATGTGCTCGATCTTCAGGTCCGGATAGACCTTGCGGATCAGCCCGCCATAGGTGTTGCCCGCCTCGTCGACGGGGATCTCGGCCAGGGCCGCGAACGAGGCCTTCAGGCTGGCGAGCCCTTCCGCCGTCGTCTGTGGACGCGGGAACTCCTCGTGCGCCAGGGCCACCGAGCCGTCGTCGCGCAATACCGGCACGAGGCTCCTGTCGAAATGGCCGCCCCGGATGGCGAGATCGGCGCGGCGCTGGCTCTCCAGGGCCAGGGCGTCGACATCGGCCCGGGTGACGCCTTCCAGCGTGGCGATGGCGTCGGCGCAGACGCCCTGGTGCGACTGCGGATGACGGGCGCGCAGGCGCAGGTTGCCGCTGTCCAGCATCGGCGGGGCGGTCGGATTGGCGGTGGCCGAGGTGTAGGACATCATCTCGGTCCCCCCGGCTATGACCAGGTCCTCCATGCCCGACATGATCGAGGCCGCCGCCAGGTTCACCGTGGTGATGCCCGAGCCGCAGAAGCGGTCCAGGGTCACGCCGCTGGCGCGGGTGTCATAGCCGGCGTCCAGCGCGGCCATGCGGCCCAGGTCGCCGGCCTGCGACCCGCGCTGGCTGGAGGTGCCCCAGATGATATCGTCGACCTCGGCGGTCTTGAGCCCGTTGCGCTCGGCCAGGGCCTTCAGGACCGTGGCGGCCAGGTGCTGGGGATGGAAGTCGGCAAGGGCGCCCTTGCCGACCTTGCCGATGCCGCGCGGCGTGCGGCAGGCGTCGATGATGTAGGCTTCGCCCATCTCTTGGTTCCTCCTCTTGTCGGGAGAAGTGAACCGGGGGCGCCGCTGGGGCAGTCCAGAGGTTTTAGGCCAGAGCCTTTCAGGCCTCTTCGGCCCAGGCCTTGATGAGCTGGTGGGCGATCGCCAGGGGCGGGGGCGCGAAGACGCCCTCCAGCTCGCCCTTGATCAACTGGGCGGCCTCTTCCTTGCTGAACCAGCGGACCTCTTCCAGCTCGGTCTGGTCCGGCGCGGCGTCGGCGGTCTCGACATCGGCCATCAGGCCCATCATCAGCGAGCCGGGCCACGGCCAGGGCTGGCTGGAGTGGTAGCGCACGGCCGTGGCCTTCAGGCCGGCTTCTTCGTGCAGCTCGCGGGCGCAGGCCTCCTCGATGGTCTCGCCGGGCTCGACGAAGCCGGCCAGGGCCGAGAACATGCCGGCCGGCCAGGCGGCCTGGCGGCCCAGCAGGCACTTGTCCTCGTGGATGGCCAGCATGATCGCCACCGGATCGGTGCGCGGGAAGTGCTCGGCGTCGCACGACGGGCAGACGCGCTTCCAGCCGCCGTCGGCGACCTCGGTCTTCTGGCCGCAGGCGCTGCACCAGCGATGGCGGCGGCGCCATTCGAACATCGACTTGGCCGTGGCCAGGATGCCGGCGTCGGCCGGCGGCATGGTCGCGGCCGCGCCACGCAGCTCCTCGAACCGCCCCAGGCCCTGCAGCGGACCCTCGGCCGGATCGGCGGCGCCCTCGATGTCGACCGCGAAGACCGCGATGTCCTTCCAGAGGCCCAGGTACAGCAGCTTCTCGGGGCCGCCGGCCAGGTCGTGGGCCATGTCGGCGCGCAGATAGGCGATCTGGACGCCGGTGGGCTTGCCGTCCTCGCCCAGGATGTCCTCGACCAGCGGCTTGCCGTTCCACAGGGCCACGGCCAGGGATTCGGCGTCGGCCAGCTTTTCGGCCAGCCAGGCCTCGTCGCCGCGACGCTCGCTGTCGCGGTTCAAGGGGTTGCCGGCGAAGGTGTTGGTGATGATCGAGAGAGGCATGGACGAACCTCTAGCGCGAGCGAGATTGTTCGTCACGACGTCGCATGTGCGTCATGCGTCTTGCATCCGCCGCGATGAGTCGCGATATAGGCCTCGGAGATCGGCGCGGACGGAAGCCTCGCCAACCTGGTCAGGGCCGAGAGGCAGCAGCCACAACGAGATCACCTCTGGGTCGCTGTCCGGTCTCCACCTTCCTTTTCCCCTGAAATTTGTCAGCAGGTACGCGCTCGATCGGGCGTGAGGCTTTTGCTGCGCCTCCCGCGCCATTACACTCCGACCCATGGCCGACCACGACGACCTCTCGAACGATTCCGCGCCGCCGTGGGATGAAGCTCCCGCCGAGCGTGACGAGAACACCGCCGACATCTTCGGCGAGGCGCCGGCTCCGGCCGCCTCCGAGGAATCGCGCCCTGTGGTCCAGGACCCGCCGCCCGAAACCCCAGGCGGCTCTGGCGACGCCTATACCGTGCTGGCGCGGAAGTACCGCCCGCGCACCTTCGAGGACCTGATCGGCCAGGAGGCCATGGTCCGCACTCTGGCCAACGCCTTCTCGACCGGCCGTATCGCCCACGCCTTCATGCTCACCGGCGTGCGGGGCGTCGGCAAGACCACGACCGCGCGCCTGCTGGCCCGCGCGCTCAACTACGAGACCGACACCGTCAAGGGCCCCTCGGTCGACCTGACCACCGAGGGCTACCACTGCCGCGCCATCATCGAGGGCCGGCACATGGACGTGCTGGAGCTGGACGCCGCCAGCCGCACCAAGGTCGACGAAATGCGCGAGCTGCTGGACGGGGTGCGCTACGCCCCGGTCGAGGCGCGCTACAAGGTCTACATCATCGACGAAGTGCACATGCTGTCGACGGCGGCGTTCAACGCGCTGCTGAAGACGCTGGAAGAGCCGCCGCCGCACGCCAAGTTCATCTTCGCCACCACCGAGATCCGCAAGGTGCCGGTGACCATCCTGTCCCGCACCCAGCGTTTCGACCTGCGCCGGGTCGAGCCGGACGTGCTGGTCAAGCACTTCGACCGCATCTCGGCCAAGGAGGGGGCGCGGATCGAGACCGACGCCCTGGCCTTGATCGCCCGCGCGGCCGAGGGTTCGGTGCGCGACGGCCTCTCGCTGCTGGACCAGGCCATCGTCCAGACCGATCGCGGCGCGACCGTCACTGCCGCGGTGGTGCGCGACATGCTGGGCCTGGCCGACCGCGGCCAGACGATCGCCCTGTTCGAAAACGTCATGGCCGGCAAGACCAAGGACGCCCTGGAAGGTTTCCGCGCCTTGTGGGGCTTCGGGGCCGATCCGGCGGTGGTGATGCTGGACGTCTTGGATCATTGCCATGGCTCGGCGGTGTCCAAGGCGCTGGGGCCGGACGCCCTGTCGATGCCCAAGGAGCAGGCCGCCCGCCTCGCCGCCATCGGGGCCCATACCTCGGCCGGCACGCTGTCGCGCCTGTGGCAGATGCTGCTGAAGGCCCATGATGAGGTGCGTCGCGCGCCCGACGCCATGGCCGCGGCCGAGATGGCCCTGATCCGCCTGTGCTACGCCGCCGACCTGCCGGGTCCGGAGGAAGCGCTGAAGGCTTTGCGCGACGGTGCGCCCCCAGGCGGACTCGGCGGCGGCCCCGGCGGCGGTGTCGCGGTCGGCGGCGGAGGCGGCGGCGTCTCGGCTCAGGCTCCGGTGACCATGGCCGCGCCGGGCGCCCAGGCCATGCCGGTGGTCGCCTCGTTCGACGACGTCATGGCCCTGATCGCGGCCAAGCGCGATATCGGCCTGCGCCTGGACGCCGAGCAATATATCCGCCCGATCAGCTTCCGGCCCGGCGCCATCACCTTCGAGGCCGCCCCTGGCGCGCCGGGCAACCTGGCCGGCCGGCTGGTCCGCTTCCTCAAGGAGCACACCGGCCAGCCCTGGCTGGTGGCGGCCGAGGGCGGCGGCGGGGCCGAAAGCCTGATGGAGCGCCAGAAGCGCGAGGAGCGCGAGGCCCTGGAGGAGATCAAGTCCGATCCCTTCGTCGCCTCGGTTCTGTCGGCCTTCCCCGGCGCCGAGATCGTCGAGATCCGCAAGCTCCTCACCCCCGAGACGCCTCCGCTGGAGCCGGACGAGGAAGAGGGCTGAGCGCCCACGTTTTGAAGTTGGAGTTCTAAGATGGAAGACCTCGGCGGCCTGATGAAGCAGGCCCAGGCCATGCAACAGAAGCTGCAGGACGCCCAGGCGCGCCTGGCCGAAAGCACCGTCGAGGGGACCTCGGGCGGCGGCATGGTCACGGTCGTGCTGAAGGGCACGGGCGAACTGGCCAAGGTGACTCTGGACGAAAGCCTGATCGAGCCGGGCGAGGGCGAGGTGATCGCCGACCTGATCGTCGCCGCTCACGCCGACGCCAAGAAGAAGCTGGACGCCAAGCAGGCCCAGATGATGCAGGACGCCGCCGGTCCCATGGCGGGCCTGATGGGCGGCATGCCTGGGATGAAGTTCTAAGCACGGTGGAGCCGATAACCTCGTCCTTCGACAGGCTCAGGATGAGGCTATCTACTGCACCGACCATCACCCTCACCCTGAGCTTGTCGAAGGGCGAGGGTGACGCACCGCCTTCCCAAAGGACCTGATGGCTTCCTCCGCCGGACCCGAGATCGAGCGCCTGATCGCCCTGCTGTCCAAACTGCCGGGGTTGGGTCCGCGTTCGGGCCGGCGGGCGGCTCTGGCCCTGCTGAAGAAGCGCGACACCTTGCTGGCGCCGCTGGCCCTGGCCCTGGCGGAAGCGCAGGCCAAGGTGCGGACGTGCTCGGTTTGCGGTTCGTTGGACGTCACCGATCCTTGCGCAATCTGCGCCGACGGTGGTCGCGACCAGCGCCTGCTGTGCGTGGTCGAGGAGGTCGGCTCGGTCTGGGCCATGGAGCGTGGAGGCTCGTTCCGGGGCCGCTACCACGTCCTGGGCGGCCTCCTGTCGGCCTTGGACGGCGTCGGGCCGGAAGCGCTGCGCATCGGCGAGCTGGCCGCGCGGGTGGGCGGTGGCGAGATTTCGGAAGTGATCCTGGCCCTGCCGGCTACGGTCGATGGCCAGACGACCGCCCACTACATCGCCGATCGCCTGGGCCGCACCAACGTGCCGGTGACCATGCTGGCGCGCGGCGTGCCGGTCGGCGGCGACCTGGATTGGCTGGACGACGGCACCATCGCCCAAGCGTTGCGCGCCCGCCGCCCGGCCTGACGCAAAATCTCGGCGCTGAAGCAATCGCGCCCTGACAAGACCTTCAACACCGTGGCACGCTCAAGTCGCCACGCCGGCGATCGTCGCCGCGTGAGCGGAGAGACTTCCCGATGAGCACTCCCGAAGACGAAGCCCCCGAAGTCGAAACCGAAGCGCCGCACCCGGCCAAGGTCGGCGTGGTCGATCGCGGCCACAACGTCACCGGTTTCGGCGGCGAGCCGATCAGCGGCATGATCGCCGACCTCGCCGACGGCGACGATTGACGATCACGGCGGCGGCGGCCTTTAAGCCGCCGCCGACTCCCGGTAGGAACGGAGCATGAACTTCTCTGACCCGTTCCTGATCCTCGCGATCGTCTTCGCCCTGGCCGCCATCGCCTGCGCCCTGTGGGCCGTAGCGTCGCAGCGCCGCGCCGCCAAGGCCGAGGCCCAGGCCTGGATGCTGAACGAGCGCGTCGCCCAGGCCGAGGAACGCCACCGCCTGCTCGAGGACCAGAGCGCCACCCAGATCGAGCTGATCAAGGCCCAGGCCGCCCAGAGCGCCAACGCCATCGCCGAGCAGTTGATCAAGCGCGCCGACGAGAACGCCAAGAGTCGCGACAACCTCGCCCAGGCGCGCCTGGAAGCGCAGCTGAAGCCGGTGGCCGAGACCCTCGCCAAGTTCGAGGCCCAGGTCACCGCCGTCGAGAAGGCCCGCGCGGAAGAGACCGGCGGCCTGAAGGCCCAGATCGCCGCCCTGATGGAGGCCTCGACCGCGACCCAGGCCGAGGCCCGCAAGCTGTCGGCGGCCCTGCGTCGCGGGGCCGGGGTCCAGGGGCGCTGGGGCGAGCAGACTCTGCGCAACGTTCTCGAGGCCGCCGGCCTCAACAGCCGCTTCGACTTCCAGGAGCAGTTCAGCGTCGACAGCGAGGAAGGCCGCCGCCGGCCCGACGTCAAGGTCACCCTGCCGGGCGGTGGGGTGTTCGTGATCGACGCCAAGTGCTCGCTGAATGCCTTCCTCGAAGCCCAGGAGGCCACCGACGAGGGGCTGCGCGAGGCCGCCATGGCCCGCCACGCGACGAGCGTGCGCAGCCACATGCAGGGGCTGTCGTCCAAGGCCTATTGGGATCAGTTCGCCGGTGAGGGTTCGCCCGACTTCGTGGCCATGTTCGTGCCCGGCGACGGCTTCCTGGCCGCCGCGCTGGACCGGCTGCCGGAGCTGATGGCCGAGGCCATGGACCGTCGGGTGGTGTTGGTCACGCCGACCACCCTGTTCGCCCTCTGCAAGGCGGTGGCGTACGGCTGGCGGGCCGAGGACCAGGCCAAGAACGCCGCGCGCATCGTCGAGGTCGGGCGCGAGCTCTACAAGCGTGTCTCGGTCATGGGCGCCCACGCCGGCGCCATGGGCAAGGCGCTGGAGAGCGCGGTGGGCAAGTACAACCAGTTCGTCGGTTCGCTGGAGAGCCAGGTCCTGACCCAGGCCCGCCGCTTCGAGGACCTGTCGGTCGACCACGAGGGCAAGACGATCGCTGAGCCGGGCGCCATCGAGCAGGGTGTGCGCCCGCTCAGCAAGCTGGCGGCCCAAGGTGGAGCTCAGGGCGGGGCGGGACAATCTCCCACCTTGACGCTCGGAAATGAGACGCCTACCTGACGAAGATCATGGCTATCCGTCGCATCCTCACCGTCGATAACGCCGCCGACCTGGCGACGCTGAAGAAGATCTCCACCCCCGTGGAGGCCGTCACCGACGAGTTGCGCGTGCTGATGGATGACATGCTGGAGACCATGTACGACGCCCCGGGCATCGGCCTGGCCGCCGTGCAGATCGGCGAGCCGATCCGCGTGATCACCATGGACCTGGCCCGCGAGGGCGAGGAGCCCGCCCCGCGCTACTTCGTCAATCCCGAGATCCTGTCGACTTCGGAAGACACCCTCGGCTACGAGGAAGGCTGCCTGTCGGTGCCGGAATATTTCGACGAGGTCGAGCGCCCGGCCAAGGTCACCATCCGCTACATGAACTATCAGGGCGAGACCGTCGTCGAGGAAGCCGAAGGCCTGTTTGCCGTCTGCATCCAGCACGAGATGGACCACCTGGAAGGCGTCCTGTTCATCGACCACCTGTCACGGCTGCGCCGCGACCGCGCTATCACCAAGGTCAAGAAGGCGCGCCGGGCCGCCTAGCCCTTCAAGCCTTCGGACATAGGTCCTTGGGTGTCCAGGCGGACGTCAGGGTCGTCGGCGGGGCGCCGTCTTGGTGCAGGATCAGCGCGAAGCCCTGCCGTGTCTGCGCGCCGATCGCCATCAGCAGCATGGGCGGGCCTCGCCGCACCATCAGCGAATGTCCCGGGCCCCGCGCGGCCTGGACGCCGTCGGGCGTCTCCAGGCAACTGGCGCCGCTGATCGCGTAGAAGGCCTCGGGGCCGGAGTGCACGTGCACCGGCGCGGTCATGCCTGGCGTGAAGGTCGACTTCAGATATTCGGCGCTGAAGGCGCCGGTGGCGCCCGGGTCCAGCGGCAGGGGGCCGACATCCGCCATGTGACGGCCGCCCGGCAAGGCCTCCCCCTTGGGGCCGACGTCGAACAGCCAGACCTGGCCGAAGGCTTGCACGACCGCACCGTGGGCCGGCTTGGCGCGCGTGGCGCTATCGAGGTCGGGGAAGGTGTGGATGGTCCAGTACAGCGGGCCGGCGGGCAATGCGCCCAGGTCCTCATGTGCTGCCAGGCAAGCCGGTCCAGGTGTTTCGCCCGCCTGCCCCGAACACAGGCGCGACGTGGCCTGGGCGTGGACGGCGGCCGGCGCGAGGAGCGACGCGGCCGCGGCGACCGACAGCGCCGCCAGGGCGCGCGAAAAGTTCCGGATCATGAGGTGCTCCTGGACTGCAACCCCACGGTGATCCAATCGCTGGGACTTGGCCAGCCCGCGCTTACCGCTTCCGCCCCTCCTCCGTCTCGTACGGCGTTCCGTCGCGATGGCGGTAGATGTGCTCGCCGTCGCGCAGGACGAGGTCGATGTCGGGATAGTCGCAGCCGTCGACATCCGGCCGCCGCGAGCCGATCTCCAGCAGCAGCACGTCCCGGTCCGAGCGGTTCTGGAAGTGGTGGCCATTGGCGACGCCGGCCTTGAAGCCGGCGCAGTCGCCGGCCCGCAGCACCGTCTCGCCGTCGTCGTCGACCAGCGTCACCTCGCCCTCGACCACCCAGGTGAACTCGTCTTCCGCGCTATGCCAGTGGCGCTGGCTGGACCACTGGCCCGGCGGCAGGCGCAGCAGGTTCACGCCGAACTGATCCAGTCCGACCGCGTCGCCCAGCTTGGTGCGGTGGCGTTGCAGGCAGGGCTGGTTGAACGGCGCGGGATAGGCCGTGCCGACGCGCGTCGGGGCCGAGGCGATATCGATCTTGGGCATGAGCGACCTTGGAACGGACTTGCCGAGTTTGCGTCGGCGGGAAGGGAAGCCTAAAGCCTGCGGCATGACCAGCACCGTTTCCGTCAGCATCGACCCTGTCGAGCTCGCCCAGGCCCTGATCCGCCGCCCGTCGGTGACCCCGGCCGACGCGGGCGCCATGGACACGCTGCAGCGCCAGCTGGAGGCCCTGGGCTTCACCTGCCGCCGGATGAAGTTCGGCGAGATCGAGAACCTCTACGCCCGGCGCGGAACGGCGCGGCCGAACCTCTGCTTCGCCGGTCACACCGACGTGGTGCCGGTGGGCGATGACGCCGCCTGGACCGCCGGGCCGTTCGAGGCCGAGATCAAGGACGGGGTGCTGTTCGGCCGCGGCGCTGTCGACATGAAGAGCGCCATCGCGTCTTTCGTCGCCGCCGTCGCCAAGATCCCTGAGCATCCGGGCTCGATCAGCTTCCTGATCACCGGCGACGAGGAGGGCGTGGCCGAGGACGGCACCGTCAAGGTCGTCGAGGCCCTGGCCGCCGAGGGCGAGATCATCGACCACTGCATCGTCGGCGAGCCCACCTCGGCGAACCTGCTGGGCGACATGGTCAAGATCGGCCGGCGCGGCAGCATCAACGCCTGGATCGCCGTGGACGGTAAGCAGGGCCACGTGGCCTATCCGCACCGGGCGGCCAACCCGATCCCGGTGATGGTCGACATCCTTTCGCGCCTGCAGAGCCGGATCCTGGACGACGGCTATGCTGGCTTCCAGCCGTCGAACCTGGAGGTGACCACGGTCGACGTCGGCAACAGCGCCACCAACGTCATTCCCGCCTCGGCCAAGGCCCGGGTGAACATCCGCTTCAACCCGGCCCACAAGGGCAAGGACCTGGCCGCCTGGATCGAGGCCGAGTGCCGCGAGGCGGCGGAAGGCTTCTCGGGCCGGGTCGAGGTGCTGTGCAAGATCAGCGGCGAGGCCTTCCTGACCGAGCCGGGCGCCTTCACCGACGTGATCGTGGCCGCCGTCGGCGACGCCACGGGCCGCGTGCCGGAACTGTCCACCACCGGCGGCACCAGCGACGCCCGCTTCATTCGCGCCCTGTGCCCCGTCGTCGAGTTCGGCCTGGTCGGCTCGACCATGCACCAGGTCGACGAGCGGGTGCCGGTCGAAGAGGTCCGTCACCTGGCCAACGCCTACGAGGCCCTGATCAACCGCTACTTCGCGGCCTTCGCGTAGAGGACGGGCGTCGGCATGAAGGCGCTCTCGATTCCCGACGTGCTGGCCGAGGTGGCGGTGCTGGTGAAGCCGCACTTCGGCAAGGGCAAGACCGCCGACTACATCCCGCAGCTGGCCACCGTGCCGGGAACCAAGTTCGGCATGGCCGTGCGCACGGTCGATGGCGGCGAGCATGCGATCGGCGACGCCGACGAGGGCTTCTCGGTCCAGAGCATCACCAAGGTCTTCGCCCTGGGCCTGGCCCTGAACCGCCTGGGCGACGAGACCTGGACGCGGGTCGGCAAGGAGCCCTCGGGCACGCCGTTCAACCACCTGTCGCTGCTGGAAGCCGAGCAAGGCGTGCCGCGCAATCCGTTCATCAACGCCGGCGCGCTGGCGGTCACCGACATCCTGATGGACGTGACCCAGGATCCGGCCGCCCTGGTGCGCGACTTCGCCGGCTTCCTGTGCGACGAGCGGCTGGAGATCGATCCGGCCGTGGCCGCGTCCGAGTTGTCCAACGCCTGGCAGAACCGGGCCATCGCCAGCCTGATGCGCGGCAAGGGCACGCTGCACCACGATCCCGAGAGCGTCGTGGCCGCCTATTGCCACCAGTGCGCCCTGACCATGAGCTGCCGACAGCTGGCGCGCGCCTTCCTGCCGCTGGCGGCGGGCGGCTTCTCGCCGGTGGCGCAGGAGACGGTGTTTCCCGAGCGCCTGACCCGACGGCTCAACGCGCTGCTGCTGACCTGCGGGATCTATGACAGCGTCGGCAACTTCGCCTATCGCGTCGGTCTGCCGTCGAAGAGCGGCGTGGGCGGCGGCATCGTCGCCGTGGTCCCGGGCAAGGCGACGGTGGCGGTGTGGTCGCCGGAGCTCGACCGGTTCGGCACCAGTGTGGTCGGCACGGCGGCGCTGGAGGCGTTCAGCCAGATCACCAACTGCTCGGTGCTGTAGAGGCGGTTACCTGCCCTCACCTGACCTGCTTCGCAGGTCGTCTGCCCCCGGAGGGGGCAGACGGGGACGCGGGCCTCCTCCGTCTTCCTCCTTCGGGGGAGGAGCGCGAAGCGCGGAGGGGGCAAGTCAGCCGCCGTACCCCACGCCCACCAGATACAGCCCATCCGCCGGCGCGACGGGCCCGCACGCGCGGCGATCCTTGGCCTCCAGCGCGGCCTTGACGTCGTCGGGCGTCCAGCGCCCCGCCCCGACCTCGACCAGGGTGCCGGTCATCGAGCGGACCTGGCGGTGCAGGAAGCTGCGCGCCTCGAAGTCCAGGTGGATCTCGTCGCCGACCCGGCGCACGCGGGCGACGTCCAGGGTCTTCACCGGGCTCTTGGACTGGCAATGCATGTCCCGGAACGTCGTGAAATCGTGCAGGCCGATCAGGTGCTGCGCCGCCGCGTGCATGGCCTCGTGGTCCAGCTCCTTCTTCATGTGCCAGACCCGGCCCTTGTCCAGCGCCGGCGGAGCGCGCCGGTTCAGGATCCGGTAGAGATAGCGGCGCTCATTGGCCGAGAATCGCGCGTGCCAGTCGCCTTCCGCCACCTCGGCCGAGAGGATCGAGACGGCCTCGCGGGTCAGGTGGGCGTTCAGGGCGTTGAACACCGTCTGGGCCGGCCAGTCCTTGTCGAGGTCGACGTGCACGACCTGGCCGGTGGCGTGGACGCCGGTGTCGGTGCGGCCGGCGGCGGCGATGCGCACGTCCTGGCCGCTGAAGGCCTTCACCGCCGCCTCGATCGCGCCCTGCACCGACGGCAGCACGGCTTGGGCCTGGAAGCCGCTATACGGACGGCCGTCATACTCGACGAGGAGGCGGTAGCGGGGCATCAGGCGACGACGGTTCCAAGAACCGTTCCTGGCGCGATCGGGAAGCCGCGCGTGAAGGTCTCGGCGTCCTGGACGCCCTTGCCTTCGCGCTGGGCCTTGAGCAGGCGGACAGAGCCTTCGCCGCAGGCGATCAGCAAGGCGTCGTCCAGCGCCGTCCCGGGCGTCCCAGAGGCGGTCTCGACGCGCGACAGCAGGGCCTTCACGCGGACCGGACCTTTCTCCGACGGGGCCTCGAACCAGGCGCCGGGAAAGGGCGACAGGCCGCGGATATGGCGGTCGACCTCGATGGCGGGACGGGTCCAGTCGATGCGGGCCTCGGCCGACTTGATCTTCTTGGCGTAGGTGACGCCCTCTTCGGCCTGGGGCGTCTCCTGGACCACCTCGCGCTCGATGGCGGCCAGGGCGACGGGCAGCAGGCGCGCGCCGGTGGCCGCCAGCTTGTCGTGCAGGGACGAGACGGTGTCGTCATCGGCGATGGCCACCTGTTGCGACATCAGGATCGGGCCCTCGTCCAGGCCCTCGCTCATCCGCATGACCTGGACGCCGGTGACCGGATCGCCGGCCATGATCGCCCGCTGGATCGGGGCCGCGCCCCGCCAGCGGGGCAGCAGCGAGGCGTGCAGGTTGAAGCAGCCGAACCTGGGCGCATCGAGCACGGCCTTGACCAGGATCTGGCCGAAGGCGACCACGACGGCGGCGTCCAGCTCCAGGGCCTGAAAGGCCGCGATCTCTTCAGGGGTCTTCATCGAGACCGGCGTGCGGACCGGCAGGCCCAGCCCTTCGGCGAAGGCGTGGACCGGCGAGGGCTTCAGTTCCTGGCCGCGCCCGCGCGGGGCGGGCGGCTGGGAATAGACGGCGACGATCTCGTGGCCCGAGGCGACCAGTTCGGCCAAGCAGGTGACGGCAAAGTCGGGAGTGCCGAGGAAGGCGATGCGCATGGCGGGGGTTTAGACGCCTCGCGGGTTTTGCGCAAAGCCCCGGGGATTTTGGGAGAGTCGGAACCTGAGCCGTGGCCCTCCGTTATCCAGCCGACTCATTGAGGAGCCAGATCATGCGTTCCATCCTGTTCATCGCCGGCTGCGCCGTGGCCCTGACCCTCGGCGCCTGCTCGCAGGAACACGCCACCGAGGTGAAGGAGGGCGCGCAAGCCGCCGCCTCCGACATCAAGGACGCCGCCCACAACATCGCCAATGACCCGGACGTCAAGGAAGCCGGCACGGCGATCAAGGAAAGCACCAAGGAGACGGCCGGCGAGCTGAAGGAAGCCGCCGGCGAGGCCGCCGACAAGGCCGGCGAACTGGGCGCCAAGGCCGGCCAGGAAGCCAAGGAGGCCGGCGCCGACCTCAAGAAGGACGTCAAGGAAGGCGCGGCCGAGAGCAAGAAGCAGGTCCACGAGGCGACGAAGTAGCTATCCGACCTGGGCAATGGCCCGGGGATCGGGCCCGTAGCGATTCGGACCCTTCTGGCCTCGAAGGAAGCCGATCTCGATCCAGGCCCACATCGTCAGGACGACGCCCAACAGGGACAGGAGCGCCGCGCCGAGCAGAAGGCCCGGAGCGGCGTTGCGTCCGAGAAGCTGGCCTGGGGCGACCAGGGCGATCGGGCCGAGCGTGAACAGGGCCAGCCACCAGGCGCTCTTGCCGCGGTCATGCAGCCGCCGCACGCCCACCGAAACGCCGGCGGCGAGCACAGGCAGCACGAAGACGAAGGGAACGGCGCCCAGCCACCCGCCGACCTGGGTCAGAAGGGCGGTGGCGCAGACGACGGCGACGGCCGCGAAAGCCAGCCGCACCTGGTAGCGCCAGTACTGCAGGGCCGTCAGGCGGCCGTGCAGGACGAAATACTTCCTCAGCGAACCCATCGGTCGTCCCCGTTCGACAGGGACAACCTTAGGGCGCTGCGGTGTGGGCGACTAGTCCCGCAGCAGGTCGTTGATCGAGGTCTTCGACCGCGTCTGGGCGTCGACCGTCTTGACGATCACGGCGCAGGACAGGCCCAGGCCGCTCTTGGCGTCGGGACGGCTGCCCGGAACCACGACGCTGTAGGGCGGCACCTTGCCGATGTGGACCTGGCCGGTCGCGCGGTCGATGATCTGGGTCGAGGCGCTGATGAACACGCCCATCGACAGGACCGAGCCCTCGCCGACGACCACGCCCTCGACGACTTCCGAGCGGGCGCCGATGAAGCAGTTGTCCTCGATGATGGTGGGGTTGGCCTGCAGGGGCTCCAGCACGCCGCCGATGCCCACGCCGCCCGACAGGTGGACGTTCTTGCCGATCTGGGCGCACGAGCCGACCGTGACCCAGGTGTCGACCATGGTGCCTTCATCGACATAACCGCCGATGTTCACGAACGACGGCATCAGGATGACGTTCTTGCCGATGTGGGCGCCGCGACGGACGATCGCGCCGGGCACCGCGCGGAAGCCGCCGGCCTCGAACTGCGGGGCGTCCCAGCCGTCGAACTTGTTCGGCACCTTGTCCCACCACGGACCGACGCCGCCGCCCAGCGTGCCGGCGCGCATGACGGTGTTGGGGTTCAGGCGGAACGACAGCAGCACGGCCTTCTTCAGCCACTGGTGGGTCACCCACTCGCCGTCGACCTTTTCCGAGACGCGGGCCTTGCCGCTGTCGAGCAGCAGCAGGGACTCTTCGACGGCGGTGCGGACCGGGCCGGTCGTCGCGGCCGAGACGTCGGCGCGGGCTTCCCAGGCGGCTTCGATCTCGGTCTGGAGATCAGCGAGGCTCACGGCGGTCATTGCGGGCTTCCTTGCAGGCGGGCCGAGTTCAGGAACTCAGGCAGGTCGTTGGTGCGGAAATGGACGTGTTCGGAGGTCGAGGCCGCCGCGTGGGCGCCGACCAGGATGGTGGTCATGCCCAGGCGCGCGGCGGGGACCAGGTTCTTCTCGCTGTCCTCGAAGAAGGCGGTCATGGGCGGATCGATGGCGTGCAGCTTGGTGATCTTGTCGAAGGTCGCCAGCGAGGGCTTGGGCACGTAGTCGGCCGTCTCGATGGCGAAGATCTCGGAGAACAGGTCGCGCAGGTTCAGGTGGGCCAGCACGCGCTCGGCGTGGCCCAGCGAGCCGTTGGTGAAGATCAGCCGGCGGCCAGGCAGGCGGGCGATGGCCGCGCGCAGCTCGGGGTCGGGAACCAGCTTGTCCATCGAGACATCGTGCACCTCGTCGAGGAACACCTTGGGCTCCAGGCCGTGATAGGCCATCAGCCCGGCCAGGGTGGTGCCGTGCTCGGTGAAGTACTTGTGCTGCAGCGCCCGGGCCTCCGCGCGAGGCAGGCCGGTCATCCGCTCCACGAAGTCGGTCATCTTGACCTCGATCAGGCCCATGAACTCGCTTTCCAGCGGGTAAAGGGTGTTGTCGAGGTCGAACAACCAGGTGTCGACGTGCGTCAGGTCGGCGCTCATTTCGAGATGAGCGTGCCCGCGCCGTGCTCGCTGAACAGCTCGACCAGCATGGCGTGCGGACGACGCCCGTCCAGGATGACCACGGCCTCGACGCCCGCCTCGATGGCGTGGATGGCGTTTTCCAGCTTGGGGATCATGCCGCCGGTGGCCACGCCCGAGGCGATCAGCTCGCGAGCCTGGTCCACGGTCATCTCGCGGATCAGCTCGCCATTGCCGTCCAGCACGCCCTTGATGTCGGTCAGCATCAGCATCCGCTTGGCCTTGAGGGCTCCGGCCAGCGCGCCGGCCACGGTGTCGGCGTTGATGTTGAAGGTCTCGCCCTCGGTCGAGACGCCGATCGGGGCGATGACCGGAATGTAGTCGGTCTCGGAGGTCAGCAGGGCCTGGATCAGGTGCGGATCGACCTTGGTCGGCTCGCCCACGAAGCCCAGGTCGACGACCTGCTCGATATTGCTGTCCGGATCCTTGCGGGTGCGGGTCACCTTCTCGGCGGTGATCAGGCGGGCGTCCTTGCCCGACAGGCCCACGCCGCGCACGTCGGCCTCGGCGCCGGCCAGGGTGATCCAGTTGGCGATTTCCTTGTTGATCGCGCCCGACAGGACCATCTCGGCCACTTCCATGGTGGCCTCGTCGGTGACGCGCAGGCCGTCCACGAAGGTCGACTTGACGCCGGCCTTGTCCAGCATGCGGCTGATCTGGGGACCGCCGCCGTGCACGACCACCGGATGAACGCCCAGCAGCTTCAGCAGCACCGCGTCGGCGGCGAAGACCTTGGCCACCTCTTCCTGGCCCATGGCGTGGCCGCCGTATTTGATCACGACCGTTTCGCGGTCGTAGATCTGGATGTAGGGCAGGGCTTCGGCCAAGGTCTTGGCGGTGGCCCAGCCGGCTTCCTCGGCGACGTCGGTCAAGGCGGCTGTCCTCGATAGAAATAGGCGGCGCCTCGATAGCGGACCCCGCCCCCCCTGTCACTAAAAAGGGGCCGCTAGCGCCGCTGCTCGAACCGCCACTTCATGGCCAGCACCGCGCCGGACATCAGCAGGCACGCCACATTGGAGGCGATCACCGGCCAGGCCTTGATCAATAGTCCGTAGGCGATCCAGCAGGCGAAGCCCGTGACGGTGACGACATAGGTCCGCAGCGAGACGGACGAGGCGTCCTTCTCCTTCCAGATCTTGACGATCTGCGGGGCGAAGCTGGTGATGGAGAGCAGGGCCGCGGCCGTGCCCACGGCGGCGGCGACCGGCGGAACCGCCATCAGGCGCTCTGCTGGAACGTGTCGTTCAGGCCCCACAGTTCGGCATAGGCCGGAGCCAGGGTCAGGCCGATCGGCACGGGGCCGGGCGCGTGACCTTCCTGCAGGCAATAGGTGAGATACGACAGGGCCGTCTTCACCCCATGCTCGGAATAGGGTTTGCCGATCACGCCGCACGCGCCGGCGAAGTCGTCCGGCAGGCGCTTGACGTTGGCGGTCATGAACAGCGCCACGCCGCCGCAGTCCTGCGAGATCTTGCGGGCCACGTCGACGCCGGTCGGGCCGTCGCTCAGGTGGACATCGACGAGCGCCAGGTCGGGGTGCAGCTGTTCGGCCAGGGCGACGGCTTCGTCCGAGCTCATGGCCAGGCCCAGCGGATGGCAGCCGACTTCCTCGACGAGATACTCCAGCTCGATCGCCAGCAGCATCTCGTCTTCGACAATCAGCACATCGAGCGCGCGGCCGCCCATCAAGCTAACTCAACCTTCCTAGTGCGCCCCGTTCACGGGCAGCAGAACGACTATGCGGACGCCTGGTTCCGCATTGGTGGTCTCGCTCTTCGCCTTCAACTGCTGGCAGAGCAGCTGGACGATGGTGAGGCCGAACCCGGTGGGCTTGGCGTCCTTCTCAAATCCAACGCCGTCGTCGGCGATTTCGATCCGGAAATTCCCCTCTTCGCGACGGACGCCGATGAAGATCCGCCCGCCCCGACCTTCGGGAAAGCCGTGGCGCAGGGCGTTGGTCAGCAGCTCGTTGACCACCAGAGCGAACGGCGCGGCCTTGGCGGCGGGGATCTCGACCCGTTCCAGGTCCAGCTCCATGCGGATGTCGTCGCGCATGGCCGAACCCATCAGGTCGGCGACCATATCGCGGATGAAGGCCGAAACGTCGAAGCGCTCGACGTCCTCGCTCTGGAACAGGCGGCGATGGACGGTGGCGATGGCGTTGACCCGGCCCAGCATGCCCTTCAGCGACGCCTTCAGGATCGGGTCGGTGACGCGGCGGTTCTGCAGCAGCAGCAGGCTGGAGATGAGCTGCAGGTTGTTCTTCACGCGGTGGTCGACCTCGTGGAGCAGGGCGGTCTTCTGCTCCAGGGCTTCCTTCAGCTCGTGCGTCCGCGCCTCGATGATCGCCTCGAGGTCTTCGGGACTGCGTCCCGCGCCCAAACCGACATCGCGTACGGATTCCGAATGATCGTCCATGCCTGTGGTCAAGCTCCCACCACCCCGTGGACGCTCAACGTACGCGATCTTGTCGGGTTCCCAACATAGGTTGGAAACCAAGACGGAAAACGGCGGGAATCCGCCTGGGACTCCCGCCGTGCTGTCCGATGATCCGCCCGTGCTTCCCGGAACGAACGGAGCCTCAGAAGGTCGTTACTTGGGCTGGTAGATCCTGTCGAACACGCCGCCGTCGGCGAAGTGGGTGGCCTGGGCCTTCTTCCAGCCGCCGAAGGTGTCGTCGATCGTCACCAGCGGAATCTTCTTGAAGCGGGCGCCGTACTTGGCCGCCACGTCGGCGTTGCGCGGGCGGTAGTAGTTCTTGGCGATCAGCTCCTGGGCCAGCGGGCTGTACAGGAAGTTCAGATACCCCTCCGCGATGGTGCGGGTCTTGTGGCGGTCGACGTTCTTGTCGACCACGGCGACCGGCGGCTCGGCCAGGATCGACAAACTGGGATAGACGATGTCGAACTTGCCGGGCAGCTCCTCCTGGGCGAGGTAGGCCTCGTTCTCCCAGGCCAGCAGCACGTCGCCCAGGCCGCGCTGGGTGAAGCTGGTGGTGGCGCCGCGAGCGCCGGTGTCCAGCACGGGGACGTGCTCGAACAGGCTCTTCACATAGGCCTCGGCCTTGGCGGGGTTGCCGCCCGGCTGTTTCAGGGCCCAGGCCCAGGCGGCCAGGTAGTTCCACCGGGCGCCGCCCGAGGTCTTCGGGTTGGGCGTGATCACGTCGATGCCCGGCTTCACCAGGTCGCCCCAGTCCTTGATCTTCCAGGGGTTGCCCTTGCGGACCAGGAACACGATGGTCGAGGTGTAGGGGGTCGAGTTCTGCGGCAGGCGCGACTGCCAGTTGGCCGGCAGCAGCTTGGCGCGCGCGGCGATCTCGTCGATGTCATAGGCCAGGGCCAGGGTGACGACATCGGCCTGCAGGCCGTCGATCACCGAGCGGGCCTGCTTGCCCGAGCCGCCGTGGCTCTGGTTGATCACCAGGGTCTGGCCGACCCGGTCCTTCCAGTACTTGGCATAGGCGGCGTTGATGTCCTTGTAGAGCTCGCGCGTCGGGTCGTAGCTGACATTGAGCAGGGTGATGGTCTTGCCGGCCTGCGCCTGGACCACGCCGGGAACGGCGCCTGCCGCCAGGGTCGCGGCGCCCGCGCCGGCGCCGGCCAGCAGGCCACGGCGGGTCGGAGCCTTGATGATGTCGCTCATGGGACGATCCTTTCTGGAGGGTCTTTTCGAGGCGGCGCGGCAGTGGCGCGGCGGACGTTGAGGAAGAGGTGGGGCGCCCGGCCCGGTGACTCAAGCGGCGAGCCGGGCGACCTGGAGCTTTAGAACGCGAACTGGCTGCGGAAGTTGACCGCCTGGTAGCTCTGGCTCAGCGGCAGCACGCCGCCGGCCGGATCCTTGCGGTCGACGTCGACGTCCAGATAGTCGACCGAGAACTTGGTCACCGAATTGGGGAACCAGTTCAGGCCGACCGTCCAGATGGTCTGCTCGCCGCCGCGCACGCGATCGCCGGCCAGGGTCGCGTTCTCGTGGTGATTCAGGTCCAGCACCGAGTAGCGGCCGGCCAACTCCCAGGCGCCCCACTTGTGGGCCTTGGGATCGAACGGATTGGCGATGGCCGGGGCGTCGAAGGCGAAGGTGTTGGGATTGTACTTGCGGGCCTCGCCCGTCAGCACCCAGCCGCCTTCCACATACCAGCCCTTGAACTTCGGATCCGAGACGCCGGCCGCCGGGTTGCGACGGTCGATCTTGTAGTCGAAGTACTCGCCCTGGATCAGGAGGCCTTTCTTCTGGGCCGCCGCTTCCAGGCCGTAGTGGCGGGCGTTCTTGGCGTCGATGGCGCCGGTGGTCACCAGCTGCTGGCCGTCGACGCGCAGTTCCGGACGGTCCTGGATGGTGACGGCATAGGCGCCGGTCAGGGCCGTGGACTGGGCCGGGGTGGCCACCACGCTGGCGTTGGCGCCGACATGGATCAGGTAATCAGGACCCCGGGCCGGGATGAAGGCGAAGCGGCCGAGGTAGCCGATCTGCTCGTCGAAGGTCTGGCCGTCGCCGGCCTTGGCGCCGGTGACCGCGCCCGACAGGATCCAGCGATCCTGGACGACCTGGCCCTGCAGGGCGATGCGGCGGTCGGCGCCGGCCAGGCCGCGCGCGGCTTCGGCCGAGGACGGACGTTCCGGGAACAGCGAGCCGTTGGTCGAGGCGGCGTCTTCCAGGCCCAGGTTCGGGGCGTAGGCGCCGATCCGGATCTTGAAGGGCGCATAGTTGTACTGGACGTACAGTTCCTGCAACTGGCCGGCGCCGTCGGTTCCCGCGCCGCCGAAGTCCAGCAGGATCGAGTAGTCGAAGTTCTTGGCGAACTTGCCGTCGACGCCCAGGCGGGCGCGGCGGAAGTTGGTCCCGTTGTTCAGGTCGCGGGCGTTGCCCAGCACGGCCGGCAGGCCCTTGTCCTGATAGTACTGGGCGGCGTCCAACTGCATCACGCCGTGCAGGGTGGCGCTGTAGGCGCCGTCGCCCGAGGCGATGGTCGGCTTGGCGCCGGCGATGCTGACGGTCGTGGCGCTCTGGGCGGCGCGGACGTCCTTGAGGCTGGCAGCCGTGGCGGCCTTGAGGTCGGCGACCTGCTTTTGCAGGGTTTCCAGCTGGGCCTCCAGCGCGGCGATACGCGCGGCGGCGTCATCGGGCGAGCTGGCGGCGGCGGTCTGGGCCGACGCGGCGCCGGCCGTGGCCAGCAGCGACACGCCGGCGATCAACGCGGCGCGGAGTGCGATCTTGGTGTTGCTCATGTGTAGTCCCCTCTCGGCGCCGCTGAGCGGGCCGACCTGCCGAGCCAGGGAAGACGATTATCCCTAGCTCCGGAATCGAGATTAGGAAAACCGGCCGTGAGTTTTTCTGGAGGCGCGGCAAAGTGTCGCGAAAAACGCCGCGAAACTCCCATCAATTCAACCGCTTAAACGGTTAAAGATCCGTGCACGGAAAAAGCCGCCACGGTCTCCCCGTGACGGCTTTCAGATATTTCCGGAGCTTATAAGCGGGGAGGTGCGTCCCCGCCCGGACTAGAACATCGCGCGGCCCGCCAGGCGCAGGTTGTAGCGCTTCTGCTTCTTGGTGGCCTCGACGCCGCCTTCCAGCGCCAGATAGGACATCGGCGTGCCGGCGCGCAGGGCGAAGCCGGCGGTCAGGGCGCCGTCCTTGTCGTCCAGCGCGGCCAGGGTGAACGGGTTGCCGCCCTTGAAGCGTGCGACCGTGTCGCCGACCGAACCGGCCAGGGTCTGGCGATAGCCGACCCGCACTTCCGGACGCCACCAGACATTCTTGCCGAAGTCGGCGCCGAACACGACGCCCAGCTCGCCCGAGAGGTTGCTGGAGGTGCGCTTGTCGACGGTCAGGTCGAAGCCGTCGCCGCCGCCGCTTTCAGCGCGCTTGCCTTCACGCAGCCAGACATAGTCCAGGCGGCCTTCGGGACGGGCGAAGAAGCGGCCGAACTTCTGCTCGTAGGCCACGCCGGCGAAGGCGTTGGCGGTCAGGCCCTTCCAATCGGCGGTGTTCTTCAGGACGAGGTCTGCGACACCGTCGGCGTTGGTGTCCGGCGCAATGAAGCGGCGATCGCCCTTGAAGAAGCCGTAGCCCACGCCGCCGCCGGTGTTGAAGCGCCAGCCGCCGACCGAACGACGCCAATAGGCGCCCGTCTGGACGAACGAGGCGGTGGTCTGCTCGCCGACCTTGGCGACCGTGTCGTGCTCCTCGACGCTGGCATAGGCCAGGGTCAGGCCAAGAGCGCCGCCCGCATCGCCCATGGCTTCATAGCCGGCGACGAAACCGTAAGCCTGAGTGTCCGAACCCAGGGTCTGGTCGGTGTCGCGGCGGACCAGCGAGTTGATCTCCTGCACCCAGACGCTGTCGGGGCCATAGCGGTCGCCCGGATCGGGCCGGAACATGGTGGCGGCCGAGATCTGCTGGTTGACCGACTGCAGCGACGCGAACAGGCCTTCGCCCTGGTCGGGCAGCATCTGGTCGTAGAGGTCGCGGAAGCCGTCGCGGGTGTTCTGCCCCAGGAACTGGGTGGCCAGGGTCGAATCGGTCCCGAGGGCGGCGAACACCGCGTCATAGGCCGAGGTCTCGGCCTTGTTGAAGCCGATCTCTGCGGCCGAGCGGCGGCGCACGTCGATATAGACGTTGTTGGCGTCGGCGCGGCTGGTGGCCACGTACAGGTACGGCGACTCGGCCAGCAGGCCGCCGCCGATCGTGCCGACGTTGATGTTGGCGCCCTGGATCACCGTGAAGGTGGTGGGCTGCTTGACCAGGTTGGCCAGGCGGATGCCCAGCTCGGCGCCGCTGGCGATGTTGGTCGCGCCCGAGACCACCAGCTTGGTGTTGGTCCCCGCGGCGGCGTCGGCCGAGAACAGCAGCTTGGCCTTGCTGCCAAGGGTCACGCTGCTGACATTGATGGTGTCGGTGTTGACGATGCCCAGGCTGCCGTTGGTCACGGCGATGTCCAGCTTGCCGTCGCTGTCGGTCAGCCGGCCCAGCGCCACCGCGCCGCCGTCGATCGACAGGCGGTCCTGGCCGGCGCCGAAGGACATGTTGCCCAGCAGCGTGCCGCTCCACAGGTTCAGCGTGTCGTTCCCGCCGCCGAACAGCACGTCGCCGACGATGCTGGGCGCGACCGTGGTGGTGGTCGTGTCGGCGCTGGTCGTGGTGTCGGTGCTGGGGAAGGTCGAGGTCGAGGCGTAGTCGACCGGGCCCGACTGGGTGAAGGTCACGCCCGAATTGTTGGCGCGCAGGTCCAGGGCGATCGCCTGGCCGGTAGCCGTCACCGTCGCCGTCGTGCCGTCGGCCTTGAAGCCCGGCGCCGAGACCGTGGCGCGGATGGAGCCGGTGTTGGTGATCGTCTTCAGCGTGCCGGCCTGGTCGAGAATCGCCACGGCGTCGCCGGTCTCGCCGACGCGCACGGCGGTGATCGCGCCGATGTTGCGCAGGCTGGTCGAGGTCGACCCCGCGCCCAGCACGACGCCGCGCGCGGAAGCAGTGACGCCCGAGCCGGCGTAGGACGACGAGCTGGAGGCGATGGCCCCGCGATTCAGGATCTCGTTGACGCTCGCGCCGGAGTTCAGGATCAGGCCGGTGGAGTCGGCCTCGTAGCTGGTCGCCGCGATCTGGCCGTCGTTGCGGATGCCGCCCGTGATCGTGGTGGTGCGGCCGCCGCCGGCGCCGACCGACACGGCCGTGGCTGCGACTTTGTTGTAGACGCCGGCCGCGTTGATCGTGCCCTTGGCGACCAGGCCATAGGCGTTGTCGCCGGTCCCGACCGCGCCCAAGGTCACGTTCTGGCTGGCCGAACCGATCTGCAGGGCGGGAGCGCCGCCGCTGACGCTGATGCTGGACGCGCCGGTGGTGCTGGAGGTGATCGTCGTGGTGACGGTGTTGCCGTCCGCACCGACCTTGGCCGAGTAGTTGGCGCCTTGCAGCAGCACGCCGCCGGTCACGTCGCCGCCCACGCGCACGGCCGGGCCGCCTTGCAGCAGGTCGTCGGCGTCCAGCTTGTTCAGCGCGTCGACCGTCGTCGGACGGGTCGTGTAGCGATAACCCGTGGCGCTGACCGAGCCCTGCAGCACCAGGGCGCCGGTGACGTTCGAATCAACGGCCTGGCCGACCGCGCCCGAACCTTGCACGGCGGTGGTGCCGCCCAGCGTCACCTTGCCGGTGACCGGCGCGGCGATCCGCACGCCGTAGGCGTTGTCGCCGACGACGCTGATCGTGCCCAGATTGGTGATGTTGCCGACCACCGGGCCTTCCAGCAGCATGCCGGCCGAATTGTTGCCCTCGACGCTGATCGTGCCGCCCGAGGCGTTCTCGATGTCGCCGGTGAAGGTCCCGGCGTTGGTCAGGCGCACGCCGAAGCGGTTGCTGCCCTGGGCGAACGGGCCGTCCAGGTCGCCGTCCGAGTCGCTGTCGGTGGCGGTGTAGTCTTCCACCAGCGAGATGGTGCCCGTGTTGCTGAGGCCCCCGGTCTTGCCGCCGATGATCAGCACGCCCACGCCGTCATTGACGCCCGTGGTCGACAGCGTGCCCTGGTTGGTGACCTTGTTGTTGCTGTCGATCGTGACGATCGCGCCCGCCGCCGTCGGCTTGATGGAGCCGTCCGTGGTGATCTTGATGTCGTCGGCCGCCGTGCCCGTGGCCGTGCTCGTGGCGATCGGCGTCGTCCGCGCGGTGGAGACCGAGGTTTCCGCCGACGCGGCGAAACCCATGGCCAAGAGAGGAGCGGCCGCGACCGTCGCGACCAGGACCTTGCGCTGCATTACGAACGACACCTCGATAGAAACCGGCGCACCTAATTCGGGTCACGTTGCGGCGAAATTGCGGTGAGTCTCGCGCGTGACACGTACAGAAGCGCCAACCGTCTATCGCATGGCTTGGCGGGGCGCCATATCTGGATCGACGAATCATTTCCCGCTTGAAATCGGTGGACCCTCCTCATGCCGCTGGCGAACACGCCCCCGGACGGATCCGAACGCCGCTACGTGAGCCCGTTCTGGCCCTCGATGATCGGGCCGGGCGTGATTCTGGGCCTGGCCGTCGTGGGGCAGGCTCATCCGGTTCCGGCCGCGCTGGCCGCCGTGGCGACCGGCGGGGCCAGCTGGTGGCTGTCACGCCGTGCGGGCACCGCGGCCGAGCCTCAGTCGTCGGGCGTCGGCCTGGCCGCGACCGCCGCCGTGGAGGAGGTCCCGCCCTTCGCGGCGATTCTGGATCGCCTGCCCGATCCGCTGATGGTGATCGCCGCCGAGGAGGCCGACGACCTGACCGGCCGTCGCTTCCTGTTCGCCAACGCCGCCGCGCGGGAGCTGTTCAAGATCCAGCACCAGGGCGCCCTGCTGGTCACGGCCGTGCGCAATCCGCGCGTTCTGGAGGCCGTTGACGAGGCGCTGTTCGGCGGGGTCGAGGGCGTGGTCGAGTTCGAGACCGGCGGGACCCAGGGGCGCGCCTGGCTGGCGCACGCCCGCCCGCTGCGCGAAAGCGTCGGCCGTTCGCGCCTGGCCCTGCTGGCCCTGCGCGACGAGACCGACGCCCGCCGCAGCGAGCGGACCCGCGCCGACTTTCTCGCGAATGCCAGTCATGAGCTGCGTACGCCGCTGGCCTCGCTGTCGGGCTTTATCGAGACCCTGCGCGGCCACGCCAAGGACGATCCGGGGGCCCGCGATCGCTTCCTGGGGATCATGCTGGCCCAGGCCGAACGGATGTCGCGCCTGATCGACGACCTGATGAGCCTGTCGCGGATCGAGCTGAACGAGCACATCGCGCCGCTGGGCCGGGTGGACCTGGCCATGGCGGCTGTCGACGTCATCGACGCCCTGGCCCCCCAGGCGCGGGACAAGGCCGTGACCTTCGATCCGGTGTTGCCGCCGCGCGGCGGAGCCGTGGTCGAGGGCGATCGCGACCAGATCATCCAGGTGATCCAGAACCTGGTCGACAACGCCATCAAGTACACGCCCCAGGGCGGGGTCGTGCGGGTGGAGATCTTCCCGGGGCTGGCGGCGGAGGCCGCCGCCGCCGCCCGCGACCCGGCCGCCGCGCGCATGTCGCTGCTGACCCCCGACCACGACCCGGCCGAGCGCTACGCCGTCCTGCGGGTCACCGACCGGGGCCCCGGCCTGGCGCGCGAGCACCTGCCGCGGCTGACCGAGCGCTTCTATAGAGTGGAAGGCCAGAAGAGCGGCGAGCGATCGGGCACGGGCCTGGGCCTGGCCATCGTCAAGCACATCATGAACCGCCATCGGGGCGGGCTGACGGTGGAAAGCGTTCAGGGCGAGGGGGCGACCTTCGGCGTCTACCTGCCGATGGCCAAGGCCGGCGCCGAGATCGCGCCGCCCCCGCCGCCCGCCGTGGCGGAAGCCTGAAACCCTAGAACTCGGTCCACTCGTCGTGCTTGACCGCGAGCGCCGCGCCGCCGGGCCGCCGCATGGCCGCGGAGGCGGGGCGGTGGACGGGACGTTGCGCGGCGGCGGGAGCGGACCGCGCGGCTGTCGTCGCGCCCGTTGCGCCAGAGCTGGTCGAGAAGCGCGCGACCAGGCGGGTCAGTTCTGCGGACTCGGTCTGAAGGCTGGCGGAGGCGGCGTTGGCCTCTTCGACCATGGCGGCGTTCTGCTGGGTGACCTGGTCCATCTGGTTGACGGCCGTGTTCACCTCGGAAAGGCCGGTGGCCTGCTCGCGCGAGGATTGGGCGATCTCGGAAATCAGACCGTCGATCTCGCCGACCTTCTGAACGATGGTCGACAGGGCCGCGCCCGTGTCGCCGACGAGCCGAACGCCGCGCTCCACCTGGGCGGTGCTGCTGGCGATCAGGGTCTTGATCTCCTTGGCCGCTTCGGCCGAACGCTGGGCCAGGGCGCGGACTTCCTGGGCGACGACGGCGAAGCCGCGGCCGGCTTCACCGGCGCGAGCGGCTTCCACGCCGGCGTTCAGGGCCAGCAGGTTGGTCTGGAAGGCGATCTCGTCGATCACGCCGATGATGTTGGTGATCTGGCCCGAGGACTTCTCGATCTCGCCCATGGCAGCGACGGCGTCGCCCACGATTTCGCCCGAGCGGGCCGCGTCGGTGCGTGCGCCGGAGGCGACCTCCGAGGCGCGCCGCGCGCCGTCGGCGCTGCGGTTCACGGTGGCGGTGATCTCGTCAAGCGCGGCCGCCGTTTCCTCCAGGCTGGCCGCCTGCTGTTCGGTGCGGCGGGACAGGTCCTCGGAGGCGATCGAGATTTCGCGCGCACCGGCGCCGACGCCCTGCGTGGCGTTGGACACGACGCCCATGGCCTCGTCCAGCACCGACATGGCGGTGTTGAAGTCGTTGCGGACCTTGCTGAACTGCGGATCGATCTCGCTGGCGATACGATAGGCCAGGTCGTTCCGGGCCAGGTGCTCCAGCCCCGTGGCGATCTCATGGACCGCGTGGACGCGGCCGGTGACCACGGTGGCGAACTTCACGACCTTGGTGATGCGGCGCTTGTGGTCGAAGATCGGGTTGTAGGACGCCTGGATCCAGACCTCCTTGCCGCCCTTGCCAATACGCTTGAACTCGGCGGCGACGAACTCGCCGGCGTTCAGCTTGGCCCAGAACGCGGCATACTCCGTCGAGGCGGCGTAAGCCTCGTCGACGAACATCCGGTGATGCTTGCCCTGCACCTCGGGCAGCGCGTAACCCAGCGCGTTCAGGAAGTTGTCGTTGGCGGTGATGATCTGGCCTTCAGGGGTGAATTCGATCACGGCCTGGGCGCGGCTGACGGCCTCCATCTTGCCGCGCGCCTCGGCGCTCTGGCGCTTCTCGTCGGTGATCACGGTGGCGACCTTGACGACGCGCGAAACGCGGCCGCGAGCGTCCACGACGGGATTGTACGAGGCCTGGATCCAAACCTCGACGCCGCCCTTGCCCAGGCGCAGATACTCGCGCGCGTCGAATTCGCCGCGGCCCAGCTTGTCCCAAAACGCCTTGTAGGCGGAGCTGGCCGCGTAGTCGGGCTCGACAAACAGGCTGTGATGCTGGCCGACGATCTCTTCCAGCCGGTAACCCATGGCGGCGCAGAAGTTGGCGTTGGCGGTCAGGATCTTGCCCCTGGGATCGAACTCGATCGTCGCCAGAGAGCGGTCGAGCGTCGCGAGAGTCTCAGCCGCATGGGCATGCGAACGCTTAAACATTTATCGGCGCTCCTTGGGCGTCTTGTGCCTGCGACACTGGCGGCGAAGCTGGTCAACAAGTGTTAAACGGCGCTCTGGGCGGCTACTCATTATGAGCCGATTATATCGCGCACGACTTTTATCAAATGATGTAATCGATTGAACTTAAATATGATTTTCTACCGTGGCACAGCCAGCGGCGGATCCTGCGACATATGGTCCAACGCCGTTATCCGATCGTGTCGACGACGTTCGCCCGGGCGCGGCCGGCCACTGTCGTCAAACTGTCACGCATCTGTCGCATAAGCTCAGCGCCGGCCCGGCATAGATCGGCCCGGGGGAAGGCCAGCGATCCTGCGGGGCCTTCGACAACGCGCAAGATTAGCCTCACGCATGCTGACCTGGCTCTCGCTCCTCGTTCTGGCGCTGTTCTCCGGCGTGGCCTTCGCGGCCGGCCGCCGGCGCGCCGTGGCTTCCGCCGGAGGCCGCTCGCGCGTCCTCCACTCCCTGCCGGACTACTACGGGACCTATGCGGCCCTGTGGGCCGGGGTTCCGGCCGCCCTGCTGCTGTTGCTGGGCGCCGCATTCGGCGGTCGCATCGAGGACGCGGTCCTGCAATCCAGTCGCCCCGCCGTGGTTCAGGCGCTGGAGCCGGACCGTCAGGCCGTGTTCTACAGCGACGCCCATGCGATCGCCGCCAAGCAGCCGCCGTCGGAAGTGGCCTACGAGGGCGAGCTGAAGGCCGCCCTGGACGCCAAGGTCGCCGAGGCCAAGCGCATCGAACTGGTGCTGAACATCGGCATGCTGGCCGGCGCCGGCGTGCTGGCCCTGGCCGGCTTCCTGCTGGCCTTCCCGCGCATCTCCACCGAATTCCGCGCCCGCAACCGGGTCGAGGGCTGGGTCGGCATCCTGCTGATCGGCTGCTCGGTCGCGGCCGTGCTGACCACCCTGGGCATCGTGCTCTCGCTGGTCTGGGAAAGCTGGCGCTTCTTCCAGAGCGTCAATCCGATCTCGTTCCTGTTCGGGACCGAGTGGAGCCCGCAGATCGCCATGCGCGCCGACCAGGTCGCCTCGTCGGGCGCCTTCGGGGCCGTGCCGCTGTTCGCCGGCACCTTCCTGATCATGATGATCGCCATGCTGGTGGCGGCGCCCGTCGGTCTCTACTCGGCGATCTACCTCTCGGAATACGCCGGCCGCACGGTGCGCGGCGTGGTCAAGCCGCTGCTGGAAGTCCTGGCCGGCGTGCCGACCGTGGTCTACGGCTTCTTCGCCGCCCTGACGGTGGGCCCGCTGTTCCGGGCCGGCTTCAACGCCATCGGCGCGGCTCTGCCGCCCGGCCCGATCGCCCAGTACCTGATGGAAGTCCAGAACCAGATGGCCCTGGTGGCCGGGGTCGTGATGGGGATCATGCTGATCCCGTTCGTCTCCTCGCTGTCGGACGACATCATCAACGCCGTGCCGCAGTCCCTGCGTGACGGCAGCTACGCCATGGGCGCCACCAAGTCGGAAACGGTCAAGAAGGTCGTCCTGCCGGCCGCCCTGCCGGGCATCATGGCCGCCATGCTGCTGGCCGTGTCCCGCGCCGTCGGCGAGACCATGATCGTGACCATGGCCGCCGGCCTGCAGGCCAAGCTGACCGTCAACCCGCTCGACACGGTGACCACCGTCACCGTCCAGATCGTCACGCTGCTCACCGGCGACCAGGAATTCGACAGCCCGAAAACGCTGTCGGCCTTCGGCCTGGGCCTCACCCTCTTCGTGGTGACCCTGTGCCTGAACATCATCGCCCTGCGCATCGTCCAGAAGTACCGGGAACAATATGACTGACGCGACCTTCGGCGCGGCCGCCCCGCGCCAGGCCCTCACGGCCGCCGACGCCCGTCTGAAGAAGCGCCACCGCGCCGAGCGCCTGTTCAAGGCTCAAGGCGTCGCCGCGATCGTCATCGCCATGATCTTCCTGGTGGTGCTGGTCGGCCGCATCGTGGCCCAGGGCTACACGACCTTCGAGGCCCACACCCTGAGCGTGCCGGTCTATCTGAACCCGGACCGCATCGACACGTCGGACCTCTCGGGCGTCAACTACGACTACATCGTCGCCGAGGCGGTGATGAAGAAGTTGAACGTCCAGGACGACGACCTGGGCACCGTCTCGACCAAGGTCCAGGACCTGGTGTCGCGCGACTTCGGCTTCCAGCTGCTGAACAAGCTGAAGGCCGACCCCAAGCTGATCGGCCAGACCATCGAGGTCCACGGTCCGCTGAAGGCCGACGCCGACCTCTATTTCAAGGGCGAGATCAAGCGCAGCACCGCCGAAGGCGACCGCAAGCTGGACAACCAGCAGCTGGACTGGCTGGACAAGCTGGAAAAGACCGGGGCCATCAAGTCGGGTTTCAACTTCGCCTTCTTCACCAGCTCCGACTCGACCGAGCCTGAACAGGCCGGCGTGCTGGGCGCGGTGGTCGGTTCGGCCATGATGCTGATCATCACCGCCCTGATCGCGGTGCCGGTCGGGGTGCTGGCCGCCACCTACCTGGAAGAGTTCGCCCCGAAGAACCGCTGGACGGACATCATCGAGGTCAACATCAACAACCTCGCGGCCGTGCCGTCGATCGTCTACGGCCTGCTGGGGCTGGCGCTGTTCATCAACTGGCTGAACGTGCCGCGCTCCTCGCCGCTGGTCGGCGGTCTGGTGCTGGCCCTGATGGCCTTGCCGACCGTGATCATCGCCACCCGCTCGGCGCTGAAGGCCGTACCGCCCTCGATCCGCGAGGCCGCCCTGGGCGTCGGCGCCAGCAAGACCCAGACGGTCTTCCACCACGTGCTGCCGCTGGCCATGCCCGGCGTGATGACCGGCGCCATCCTGTCGCTGGCCCACGCCCTGGGCGAGACGGCCCCGCTGCTGATGATCGGCATGGTCTCATTCGTCCCCGGCGTGCCGGAAGGCTTCACCGGCGCCGCCACCGTTCTGCCGGTTCAAGTGTTCATCTGGGAGAACGCTTCCGAGCGCGCCTTCCACGAGCGCACCGCCGCCGCCATCATCGTCCTTCTCGTCTTCATGATCGTCATGAACGCCGCGGCCGTCATCCTGCGCCGCCGCTTCGAGCGCCGCTGGTAGGTTTCACATGACCCTGATCCTGAACCCTCTCGCTTCGCCCCTTCTGAAGGGACACGCCATGTCCGTCCAAAGCCCCGACGACACCGCCCACACGCCGGTGATCCACACCACCGTCCCGCACGCCCACGCCTCGGCGGTGGTTGGCGAAGCCAAGATCAAGGCGCGCGGCGTCAAGGTCTTCTACGGCGAGAAGCAGGCCTTGTTCGACGTCGACCTGGACATCCCGGGCAAGTCGGTCACCGCCTTCATCGGCCCGTCGGGCTGCGGCAAGTCGACGTTCCTGCGCTGCATCAACCGCATGAACGACACCATCCCCTCGGCCCGCGTCGAGGGTTCGATCGAGATCGACGGCGCCGACGTGAACCTCAAGAGCGTCGACCCGGTGGTCCTGCGCTCGCGCGTCGGCATGGTCTTCCAGAAGCCGAACCCCTTCCCGAAGACCATCTTCGAGAACGTCGCCTACGGCCCGCGCATCCATGGCCTGGCCCACCGCAAGGACGAGCTGGAAGCCATCGTCGAGAGCAGCCTGAAGAAGGCCGGCCTCTGGAGCGAGGTCGCCGACCGTCTGCACCAGCCGGGCACGGGCCTCTCAGGCGGCCAGCAGCAGCGCCTGGTGATCGCCCGCGCCATCGCCGTGTCGCCGGAAGTGATCCTGATGGACGAGCCCTGCTCGGCTCTGGACCCGATCGCCACCGCCAAGATCGAGGAGCTGATCGACGAGCTGCGGACCCAGTTCTGCATCGTCATCGTCACCCACTCGATGGCCCAGGCGGCCCGCGTCTCGCAGCGCACGGCCTTCTTCCACCTGGGCAAGCTGGTCGAGAGCGGCCCGACCGAGGAGATGTTCACCAATCCTCGCGACAGCCGCACCCAGGACTACATCACCGGCCGCTTCGGCTGATCTGGCGGGAAAAGAGATCGAGATGACCGAGCATACCGTCAAATCCTACGGCGAAGAGCTGGCCCACCTGACCGCCGAAGTCACCCGCATGGGCGGCATCGCCGAGAGCCAGGTCGCCGACTGCATCGCCGCCATCGCCCGCCGCGACGGGCCTTTGGCCCAGGCCGTGGTCGCCGGCGACGAGCGCCTGGACGCCCTGCAGGGCGAAATCGAGCGCAAGGCCTTCCGCCTGATCGCCTTGCGCCAGCCGATGGCCGTGGACCTGCGCCACGCCGTCGCCGCCCTGAAGATCTCGATGAGCCTGGAACGCTGCGGCGACATGGCCAAGAACATCGGCAAGCGCGCCCTGATCCTGACCGAGGCCGACCCGATGACCGCCCTGACCCGCTCGATCGAGCGCATGGGCAAGCTGGTCCAGAGCCGCCTGAAGGACGTCTTGGACGCCTACACGACCTCGGACCTGCAGCGCGCCATCGGCGTGTGGAGCCGCGACGAGGAGGTCGACGAGCACTACAACTCGATCTTCCGCGAACTCTTGACCTACATGATGGGCGATCCGCGCACGATCAACGCCTGCGCCCACCTGCTGTTCGTGGCCAAGAACCTGGAACGCATCGGCGACCACGCCACCAACATCGCCGAGATCATCCACTTCGAGCTGACCGGCGACGAGCTGGTGTCGCAGCGTCCGAAGCTGGACGTCGTGTCGCAATAATCGAAGAGGCGCGCTGAAGTGACTCCCTACGTTCTGGTGGTCGAAGACGAAGACGCCCTGGCCACCCTGCTGCACTACAATCTCGACAAGGAAGGCTATCGCGTCGGCGTGGCCGGAGATGGCGAGGAAGCCCTGATCATGGCCAACGAGCGGGCCCCGGACCTGGTCATCCTGGACTGGATGCTGCCCAAGGTCTCGGGCATCGAGGTCTGCCGTCGCCTGCGCGGCCGGGCCGAGACCCGCAATGTGCCGATCATCATGCTGACGGCGCGCGGCGAGGAGACGGATCGAATCCGCGGCCTCGACACCGGCGCCGACGACTATGTGGTGAAGCCCTTCTCGATGGTCGAGCTAACCGCCCGCGTCCGCGCGGTGCTGCGCCGCATCCGCCCGGGCCTGGCCGACGACCGCATCACGGTCGGCGACATCGTCATCGACCGCGTCGCCCACCGCGTGAAGCGGGACGGCAAGGAGATCCACCTGGGTCCGACCGAGTTCCGCCTCCTGGACTATCTGATGCAGCACCCGGGCCGGGTGTTCAGCCGCGAACAGCTGCTGGACGCCGTCTGGGGCTCGGATGTCTATGTCGAGGCCCGCACGGTCGACGTCCACATCGGCCGCCTGCGCAAGGCCCTGAACGGCAGCTCCGACGGCGATCCCATCCGCACGGTGCGCTCGGCCGGCTACTCGCTGGACCTGGACGCGGCTTAAGGCCCCGTCAAGCGGTCCGTCGCCTCGCCGGCCTGCGCCGCGAGGTCGGCGGCCGCGGCGATGCTTTCGAACAGGGCCGTGACGGTGATCGGCTTGGCCAGGTGCAGGTCGGCGCCGGCTTCCAGGGCCGCCTCGACCTGATGCGGCATGGCGTTGGCGGTCAGCGAGATGATCGGGATGCGGCCGCCGCCGATGGCCTGTTCGCGGGCCCGGATGGCGCGGATCGCCGTCAGCCCGTCCATCACCGGCATCTGGGTGTCCATCAAGACGACGTCGAACGACTGGCTGTCGAACGCCTCCAGGGCGATGGCGCCGTTGTCGGCCACTATCAGGTCGGCGGTCTCGCCCAGCATCAGCTCGACGACCCGCTGGTTGGTCGGATGGTCCTCGGCCAGCAGCACGCGCAGGCGCTGGGACGACGGGGCGGGAGCCGCGCGGCGGACCGAGGGCGGAGCCTCGGCCTCCGCCGCCGGCGTGAGGCGGGCGGTGAAGCGGAAGGTCGCGCCTTGGCCCGGTGTCGACTGACAGGTGATGTCCCCGTCCATCAGCGTGGCGAAGCGCAGGGCAATGTTCAGGCCCAGGCCCGAGCCGCCGAAGCGACGGGTGATCGAGCCGTCGCCCTGGACGAACCGCTCGAACAGGCTGGCCTGGACTTCGGGGGAGAAGCCCTCGCCGCTGTCCTGGACCTCGACCGACAGCTCGATCGCGCCCGTCTCAATGTCGCGGGTGGCGGCGCGCACGGCGACGGTCCCCTCGCTGGTGAACTTCACTGCGTTGCTAATCAGGTTGTTGACGATCTGACCCAGCTTCAGGGCGTCGCCGGTGACGCGATCGTGGAAGCCGGGCGCGAAGTCCAGCGAGAAGGTCAGACCCTTCTGGTGGGCCAGGCCCTCGAACGTGGCCGCCGCCGCCGTCAGCCCGCTGCGCAGGTTGAAGGGCGCGGTCTCCAGCTCGACCTCACCGGCCTCGACCTTGGCGAGGTCGAGGATGTCGCTGAGCAGGGCGTTCAGCACCCGGCCCGAGTTGAGGATCACATCCATCATCTCGCGCTGACGGGCGGTCAGCTCGGTCTGGGCCAGGACCTGGGCCATGCCGAGCACGCCGTTCAGCGGTGTGCGGATTTCGTGGCTCATATTGGCCAGGAACTCGGTCTTGGCGATGCTGGCGGCCTGGGCGCTCTGCAGGGCGGCCTCCAGCGCGGCGGCCGAGTTCTTCCGGTCGGTGATGTCCTCGCTGATGATCAGCAGCAGCTTCTCGTCGCCCTCGCCGGGAATGGCGATTTTCTTGGTCTGCAGCCAGCGGTCGCCGTTGTGCGGGGTCTTGAGCGGTTCCTCGTCGATGACCCAGACGCGGTTGCTGTCCAGCACCTTGCGGTCCATCTCGGCGAAGAAGGCGGCCTGGTCGGCGGGAAAGAAGTCGGCGTCGCTGCGGCCGATCAGGGCCGAGCGCGGCACGCCCAGTAGTTCTTCTCCGGCGCGATTGACCAGCACGAAGCGGCCGTCCTTGCCGTTCTTGACCACCAGCATGGCCGGCACGCTCTCGACCACGGCGTCGAGGAAGGCGCGCGAGTGCAGGGCCTTCGTCGGGTGCGAGGCGTCGGCGGCCGGACCGTCGTTCCGGTCGTGTTGGTCTGAGGCCATGCGGCGGCGTTCGCTCCCTGGACTTGGCGCATTGAGGAGAGGGACGGCGCAGCTGACAAGCTTCGCCGGGGTCACTTTCGCCAAACGGGACGATAGGCCGCAGCGGTCAGCGACCCAGACGGCGCAGCACTTTTTCCCGATAGGTGCGGCTGGTCACGACCTCCGCGCCACTGGCCAGCACCAGCCGCCAGGAGCCGTCCGACAGGGGCTGGGCCTCGCGGACATGGGCCAGGTTCACCAGCGCCGAGCGGTGGGCGCGGGCGAAGAGGCGCGGGTCGAGGCGCGTCTCCAGGCTCTGCAGCGTGGCGCGCAGCAGGCCTTCACGACCGGACCAGTGGACGACGACATAGTTGTCCGCCGCGCCGAACCATTCGACCTCGCTGACCTCGACCGGCACGCGGCGGGAGCCGGCCATGACCATCAGCCGCTCGGGCGCGGCCTCGGGTGCGGTCTCGGATGGGGCGGCGACGGCGCGGGCCTCGGCCAGGGCTGTCTCCAGCAGGGCGTTGCGGGCCCGGGCCTCGGCGGCTCGACGGTGATGGACGGCGGCCAGGCCGACGGCGACGACGGCGGTATAGAGCAGGATGCAGACGGGAACCCGGCCCAGCGCGCGGCCGGCCAGATCGCCGCCGCCGATGAACAGCCGGTCGATCAGGGTCGATGCGAGGGCTTCCAGCGGGACCGCGACGGCCCCGGCCGCGAAGCTCGCGATCAGGCCCCGCAAGCCGACACCGAACCGACGCAGCGCCCACCAGACCAGCCCCGCCGCCGGCAGCCAGGCGGCATAGACCGCGCCCTGCCACGCCAGTGAGGTCGGGACGTCCAGGGGGATCCCGCGCTCGGTCGCGAACCGGCGTGCGAACCAGGCGGCGCTGACCGTGGTCGCCAGCCAGCTATAGGCCGTGAACGCCCAGACCCAGGCGGCGGTCGGGGCGGTGCTCAAGCGGGCGACGAGGCTTGCCGTCGACGCATGGCCAGCATCGCGATCCAGATCACGGCCATCGGCTGGAACAGCAGGGTCGGCCAGAGCTGGCTCCATGGCGTCGGCACGAAGGTGAGGAAGTTGCCCGAGAAAGCGCTGACTACCGCGCCGTACGCGCTCAGCATCTTCACAAGGTGCTCGTAGGTCCAGAGGTTCGGTGAAAACGGCCAGGCGGTCGGGCGAAGAAAGCGCCAGAGGTCCCAGCCGCCATAGGTGAAGCAGGCATAGACCAGGGCCATGCTGACGGCGGCCTTGTTTCCGACCTTGCCTTGGGCGACGAGCGCCAGGATCCAGACGCCGAGCGCCACCAGGGCCAAGGTGGCGGCCCAGTCCAGGATCGTGGCGCGCTGCCGCGGATCCAGGTCCGGCCGCTTGCGCCTCATCACCCGCGTTCCCGAGAAGACCGTCATCGTCGCCGTCGCCGACAGGGCCGCGAAATAGGCGTTGAAGCGCAGCGCCGTCATCACCCAGGCGGCGGCCAGCAGGACGCTCATCAGCGCCACGAACGCCCGGCCGGACCAGCGATGCAGCGGCGAACCCTTGCGGCTGAGGATCGGCAGCAGGCCGATGGCGACCAGGAGGAAGCCGCAGCCGATGTGCGCGGCGAGGGTGGGGGAGAAGAGCTTGTCCATGGCCGGACCGTCGGCGGCGGCCAGGCGTCTGGCCATCGTGGAGGGGCGAACGGCGGCGGGGAGGGGCGAACCGCTTGACCCGGAGCCGCCCGCACGTCACACCCCGCGCTCATGGAAAAGCTGACCATCCTCCTCGTCGGGTCCGGCGGGCGCGAGCACGCCCTGGCCTGGAAGATCGCCCAGTCGCCGCTGTGCGGCCGCCTTGTCGCGGCTCCGGGCAATCCCGGCATCGAAGCCGTCGCCGAACTGCGCGCGGTCAAGGCGACCGACGCCGACGGTCTCGTCGCCCTGGCCCAGGAGATCGGCGCGCACCTGGTGGTGGTCGGGCCGGAATCGGCGCTGGAGGTCGGCCTGGCCGACAAGCTGTCCGTGGTCGGCATCCCCTGCTTCGGCGGCAGCCAGCGCGCCGCGCAGCTGGAGACGTCGAAGGCCTTCACCAAGGACTTCTGCCAGCGTCACGGCCTGCCGACGGCGGCCTACGGCGTGTTCGAGGACGCGGCCTCGGCCGGCGCCTTCCTCGACACCCTGGAAGCGCCGTTCGTGATCAAGGCCGACGGCCTGGCCGCCGGCAAGGGCGTAGTCATCGCCGCGACCCGCGCCGAGGCGGACGCCGCCGTCGTCGACATGCTGGGCGGCCGCTTCGGCTCGGCCGGCGCCCGCGTGGTGATCGAGGAGTTCATGCACGGCGAGGAGGCCTCGCTGTTCGCCCTGTCGGACGGCAAGACCGCCGTGCTGTTCGGCGCGGCCCAGGACCACAAGCGCGCCTATGACGGCGACGAGGGTCCCAATACAGGCGGCATGGGCACCTATTCGCCGCCGCCGGTGCTGACCCAGGCCCTGATCGACCAGGCCTGGCGCGAGCTGATCGCGCCGACCGTCGAAGGCATGGCCGCCGAGGGCAACCCTTACGTCGGCGTGCTGTATGCCGGCCTGATGCTGACGCCGACGGGGCCCAAGCTCGTGGAATACAATGCCCGCTTCGGCGATCCCGAGTGCCAGACCCTGATGCTGCGCCTGGAAAGCGACATCGTTCCGATCCTGCTGGCCTGCGCCCAGGGCGAGCTGGCCTCGGCCGAACCGCCCAAGTGGCGTGAGGAAGCGGCGATCTGCGTAGTGCTGGCCGCCGAGGGCTATCCCGACGCGCCCAAGACCGGCGGCCTGATCCAGGACGCCGAGGCCGACTTCGGCGACGAGGCCGTGGTCTTCCACGCCGGCACGACCCGCGACGCCGAGGGAAACCTGCGGGCCTCGGGCGGCCGGGTGCTGAACGTCTGCGCCCTGGGCGCGACCCTGCACGAGGCCCGCGACGTCGCCTATGCGGCGCTGGGGACCATCAGCCTGGCAGGCGGCTTCTACCGCAGCGACATCGGCTGGCGGGCGCTCTCGCAGCAGGGCTGAGCGCCCGCGCTCGCCCTAGGTCCGGTGCGCGATCTCCACGAGGATCTCGCCCGGCGCGGTGAAGTAGAAGCTGAACGCCCCGCGCTGGACGCTGGCCTCGCCGACGGTGAGGCCGCCTTCGGTCATGCGCCGGTGCAGGTCGCCGACCGCTTCCTCGGTCTCCAGGTGGAAGCCGATGTGGAACGGGAAGGGCCAGGTCTGGGCGCCCTTGTCCTGCAGCCGGCTGAGGACCAGCACCAGGCCTCCCTCGTCGCGCAGGATCGAAAGGCCGTCCTGGCCCAGGGTCCGTTCGTGGGTGAAGCCCAGCCAGGCTTCGAAGAAGTTCCGGGTCGCGGCGACGTCCGGGACGGGCAGGTCGAGATGGTTCAGGCGCATGGGCGCTCTCCTTCAAGTCAGGGGCGCGGCGCAGGGGTGCTGTCGATAGCCTAAAGGGACAAACACGCGCGCCGAGCCAACGGCGCGGAATTGCGCCGCCGTCTCGTCGCGGGTCCCTGCTCCGGAGAGCGGGGTACAGGTTCCTCCGCGATGCGGAGCGACCGGGCTTACCTTAAGTTGGTTCCGGTCCTTGGCCCTTTTTCGACGCCGGTCTTGTAGCGGGTTGCCTCCGCGGCGTCTGCCTCTAAACTCTCTTTCAAACAAACGTTGGGGAGATTGCGCCATGGCAGACGCCGCCGAACAGTCCGCTCAGGACCTGAACTCGGGCACCAAGCCGGTCGACCCGCGCCACGCCATCGACGAGGCCAAGCTGGCCGCCTGGCTGGAGGCGAACGTCGAGGCCTATGCCGGCCCGCTGGAGGTGCGCCAGTTCAAGGGCGGCCAGTCGAACCCGACCTACCAGCTGGTCACGCCGGGCAAGAAGTACGTCCTGCGCCGCAAGCCGCCGGGCAAGCTGCTGCCCAGCGCCCACGCCGTCGACCGCGAGTTCAAGGTGATCTCGGGCCTGAACAAGGCCAGCTTCCCCGTCGCCAAGGCCTACGCCCTGTGCATGGACGAGGACGTCATCGGCACGATCTTCTACGTGATGGACAATGTCGAAGGCCGGATCCTGTGGGACGGGACCCTGCCGGACTACGCGCCGGCCGAGCGCCGGGCGATCTACGAGGCCGAGATCGACACCCTGGCGGCGCTGCACAATGTCGACTACGCCGCCGTGGGCCTGGCCGACTACGGCAAGCCGGGCAACTATTTCGCCCGCCAGATCGACCGCTGGACCAAGCAGTACAAGGCCTCCGAGACCACCACGATCCCGGAGATGGACCAGCTGATCGACTGGCTGCCCAAGAGCTGCCCGGTCGATGACCAGACCTCGATCGTCCACGGCGACTATCGCCTGGACAATATGATCCTGCACGCCACCGAGCCGCGTGTCGTGGCGGTGCTGGACTGGGAGCTGTCGACCCTGGGCAATCCGCTGGCCGACTTCAGCTACTTCCTGATGAACTGGGTGATGCCGTCCGACCAGCGCGGGGGCCTGGCTGAGATTCAGGACCTGGAGGCCTATGGCGTGCCGACCATCCCGCAGGCGGTCGAGCGCTACTGCAGGGCCACCGGCCGCGACGGCCTGCCGGAGCTGGACTGGTATTTCAGCTACAACCTCTTCAGACTGGCGGGCATCTGCCAGGGCATCGTGGGTCGTGTCAGGGATGGCACCGCCGCCAGCGCCCATGCGCAGCTGATGGAGGCGCGCGTGCCGGTCCTGGCCAAGGGAGCCTGGGCCTTCGCGCAGAAGGCGGGGGCTTAGGGACTTCATGCGGAAACTGCTGTCGGGCGTCTGCGCCCTGGCTCTGGCCGGGGCGCTTAGCGGCGTCGCGCAGGCCCAAAATACGCCCGTTGGGACGGTCTTCGTCCAGGCGGGCAAGCTGCTGGCCGATCCGGCGACCGGCAGGGTCGAGACGGCCAAGACCCTGGTGCTGGAGAACGGCAAGGTCGCCCGCATCGTCGACGGCTATGTCGCCGAGCCCGGCGGCAAGGTCGTGGACCTGAAGGACAGCTTCGTTCTGCCGGGCCTGATCGACAGCCACGTCCACCTGACCGGCCAGCAGGGCCCGACCTCGCGCCTGGACAACGTCACCCAGTCGCCGGCCGACGAGGCGATGGTCGGGGCCGGCTATGCTCGGAAGACCCTGATGGCGGGGTTCACGACCGTGGCGGACCTGGGGGCGACCAACCAGGCGATCTTCGCCCTGCGCGACGGCATCAAGCGCGGCGACGTGCCCGGTCCGCGCATCATCGCCGCCGGTTCGGCGGTCTCGATCCACGGCGGCCACGGCGACGTCAACGGCTACAGCGAGGAGGTCATGCACGTGCTGCGGCCGACCTCGGTGTGCTCGGGCCCCGACGACTGTCGCCGGGCGGTGCGCGAGCAGGTCTGGCTGGGCGCCGACATCATCAAGATCACCGCCACCGGCGGGGTGCTGTCCAACACCGCCGCGGGCCTGGCGCAGCAGTTCTCGGACACCGAACTGGCCGCGATCGTCGAGAGCGCTCACCGCATGGGGCGCAAGGTCACCGCCCACGCCCACGGCGTCGACGGCATCAACAGTTTCCTGAAGGCCGGCGGCGACTCGATCGAGCACGGCACCTATCTGGACGCGGATAGCATCGCCCTCTTCAAGAAGAACGGCGCCTATCTGGTCCCGACCCTGATGGCCGGCGACTTCGTCTACCGGATCGCCACAGGGCCGAACAACTTCCTGACTCCGGCCCAGACCGCCAAGGCCCTGGACGCTGGTCCCAAGATGCTGGCGATGGCCCACCGCGCCCACGAGGGCGGGGTCAAGATCGCCTTCGGCACCGACACCGGCGTCTCGGCCCATGGCGACAACGCCGGCGAGTTCGCTCTGCTGGTCAAGGCGGGCCTGACCCCGCTGGAGGCCATTCAGGCGGCGACGGTCAATGCGGCCGATCACTTCTCGCTGTCGGCCGAGATCGGCAGTCTGGCCCCCGGCAAGGCGGCCGACCTGATCGCGGTGAAGGGCGACCCGCTGAAGGACGTCACCGAGCTGCAGCGAGTGACGTCGGTGATCAAGGGCGGGGTGGTTTACAAGTAGGAAGACGGGGGAGGGCTACAGCCCCACCTTCGCCAGCAGCTCTCCCACCGCCGCCGGGTCGTCGAACCTGGCGCGCACCGGCCAGGGCGTGACCTTCTCGCGCCAATGGGCCGGCAGGCGGACCCAGTCCTTCTCGGTGGTGACGAGGCCAGCCTCGTAGACCTTGGCGCGGTCGGCCAGCATCTTCAGCGTGGCTTCGTCGTATTCGCCGTGGTCGGGGAACGGGGCGAAGTCGACGAGCTGGCAGCCGGCGGCGGTCAGGGCCTTCTCGACCTTCCAGGGCTTGCCGATACCGGCGAAGCCGACCTGCGGGCCGGCGGGAACCGGAGCGGCGGCCTCAAGGCGCGCGACCAGCACCGGCATGTCGCCGAACTCGACCAGCAGGTCGAAGTCTGGCTGAGGCATGTCGACGGGCAGCAGCACGATCACCGCATCGGCGCGCGAGAGGCCCACCTTCAGCGGCTCGCGCATCGGGCCGGCGGGGAAGACACGACCGTCGCCGAACGGCCACTCGCCGCCGCGCGTCTCGCCGTCGACCACGACCAGGGACAGGGCCTTCCGGATGCTGGGGTTCTGGTGGCCGTCATCCATGACGATGGCCTGAGCGCCCCGGCCAGCGGCCGCCTTGGCCCCGGCCACGCGGTCGACCGACACCCACATCGGGAAATCCTGGGCCAGCATCAGCGGCTCGTCACCGACGTCCTTGGCGGTATGGCGCGAGGGATCGACCTGGGTCGGGCCCTTCAGCCGGCCGCCATAGCCGCGCGACAGGCCATGGGCGTTGACGCCGCGCTGGGTCAGGGTCAGCAGCAGTTCGCGCACGATCGGGGTCTTGCCCGCGCCACCCATGGTGAGGTTGCCGACGCAGATCACCGGCGCGCCGACGATGGCCGGGGTGGTGCGCGCGATCCGGCGGCGGGTGGCGTCGGCCCAGATCCACGATAGCGGCGTGAGCAGGGCGCGGGTCAGCGGCGCGGGACCGCCGCTCTTCACGTACCACCAGCGGGGCGTGCCGAGTTTCATGGGGTTATCTCGGGAACCAGCTCGAGGATGCGGGAGAGGCCTGCGCGCGCCTCGGCGTCGCTTGTGTCGACGAAGGCCCGGGCGCGGGCGGCTCGGGCCTTGGCCGCCGCCGGATCGGCGAGGTCGGCGGCGATCGCCGCGCCAAGGCTTTCGGGCGAGGTCATGACCACGCCGCCGGCGGCCTCCAGCCCCGCGTAGGCCGAGGTCCAGTTGTCGACGAAGGGCCCGCTGATCGCCGGACAGTCCAGGCGCGCGGCCTCCAGCGGATTGTGGCCGCCGACGCCCTTGACCAGGCTGCCGGCGATCACCGAAGTCCCGGCCAGGCGGAACCACAGGCCCATCTCGCCCAGGGTGTCGGCGACCAGGATGTCGGCGGCCTCGCGCGACTGGCTGCGCAGGCTGGCGGAGAGGCCTCGAGCCCTGGCGAGTTCGACGATCGCGGGGCCGCGCTCGACGTGGCGCGGGGCCAGGACGATCGGTGGGCGGTCGGGGAGGGGGGCAATGGCGTCGAGCACGATCTCGTCCTCGCCTGGATGGGTGCTGGCGATCAGCAGGGGCGGACGGGCAAGGCGTGCGCGCTCGGCGGCCAGGGCGGTGTCGTCGACCGGCGGCGGCGCGGCGCCGAACTTCAGGTCGGCCTCGCCGGCGACCCTGCCGCCCAAGATCTCGAAACGCTCATGGGCGCGGGTGTCCTGGGCCAGGATCAGGTCGAAGACGCCCAGCAGCTTCCGCGCGGCGTCCGGGCGCTTGCTCCAGCTCTGGAAGCTGCGGTCCGACAGCTTGGCCGAGACCAGCGCCAGACGCACACCAGCGGCCTGGGCTTCGAGGAGCAGGTTCGGCCACAGCTCGCTCTCGACGAACACCGCGAGGCTGGGCTTCCAGCGAGCGATGAACCGCCGCGCCGCGCCGGGGGCGTCGACCGGGACATACTGATGTATCGCGCCGGCCGGCAGGCGCTTGGCCAGGAGGGCGGCCGAGGTGGTGGTGCCCGAGGTGACCAGCACGCTGACCTCCGGCCGCTCGGCGCGCAGGCGCTCGACAAGCGGCAGGATCGACAGGCTCTCGCCGACGCTGGCGCCGTGCAGCCAGACCAGCGGGCCGTCGGGGCGGGCGACTTCGGCGCGCGCCAGGCGCTCCGCCAGGCGCGCCGCGTCCTCCTTGCCCTTGCGGGCCCGGCTGGCCAGCAGGCTGGGGACGATGGGTTCGAGCAGGCCCGTGGCGGCCCGATAGAGGCCCAGGGACAGGGTCACACCACGCCTTCAGGGGCCAGCGAGCAATTGTGCGCGCCGTGGCTGGTCTCGACCTGGATGGTCACGTGGCCGATCTTGAACTTGCTGGCCAGTTCGGCGCAGGCGTCGTGCAGGAACTGGTCGTGGCTGCCGTCCAGCGGGCGGACAACGTGAGCCGTGAGCGCCGTCTCGGTCGTGCTCATCGCCCAGATGTGCAGGTCGTGGACCTCGCTGACGCCCGGGCGGGCGGCCAGCCAGGCGCGCACCTTGCCCGGATCGATGCCGCGCGGCGTGGCGTCCAGGGCCATGTCCAGCGAGTCGCGCAACAGGCCCCAGGTGCCCAACACGATGACCACGACGATGGCCAGGCTGACCACCGGATCGATCCAGAGCCAGCCGGTCAGGCCCATGGCCAGGGCGGCGACGACCACCCCGGCGGAGACGGCGGCGTCGGCGGCCATGTGCAGGAAGGCGCCGCGCACGTTGAGGTCGTCTTCCGCGCCCTTCATGAACAGCAACGCCGTGGCGGTGTTGATGGCGATGCCGACGGCGGCGACGATCATCACCGGACCGGTCTGCACGGGCTCGGGCGAGCCGAAGCGGCGGACGGCCTCCCAGGCGATGGCCCCGACGGCGACCAGCAGCAGGGCGGCGTTGGCCAGCGAAGCCAGGATGGTGCCCTTGCGCAGGCCGTAGGTGCGGCGGGCGCTGGGCGCGCGCTTGGCCAGCACGGCCGCGCCCCACGCCAGCAGCAGGCCCAGAACGTCCGACAGGTTGTGGCCGGCGTCGGCCAGCAGGGCCAGCGAATGGGTGATCAGGCCGGCGCCCGCCTCGACCAGCACGAAGCCCAGGTTCAGCGCCACCCCGATCGCGAAGGCGCGGCCGAAGTCCTTGGGCGCGTGATGGTGATGGCCGTGGTGGCCGTGCCCGTGGTGGTGGCCGTGGCCGTGCGCATGGTCATGATCGTGGTGATCATGATCGTGCTTGTGATCATGCTGATGATCGTGCGCGTGGTCGTGGGCGTCGTGCGGCATGGCTCTACATCCCACCAAGGGGCGACGGGATCAATCTTCCAGCCCGACCAGGTCTTCGGCCCGGCGGGTGACGGCCGAGAGGCGGTCGGCCCAATCCTCGGCCAGCTGGTCGGGATCATCGCCGCGTCCGGCCCCGGTCGGACCGTCCCAGACCATGGCGGCCTTGGCGAAGGGCAGGGGGATCAGGGTGGCGTCCCACGAGCCCAGGCGGATGCAGGGCTTGGCGGCCAGGCCCACGAAGATCACCGGCGCGCCGGTGACGCGGGCCAGGGACGGGGTGCCCTTCTCCATGTGCTCGGCCGGGCCGCGCGGGCCGTCCGGCGTGATGGCGACGCCGCCGCCGTCCTTCACCCACTTGACCATGTCGCGGAAGGCCTGCTCGCCGTGCTTATTCTTGGCCAGGTCCGTCTTCTTGGCTGACGAGCCGCGGATGGCGGGGAAACCCAGCTTCTCGACCGTGCGGGCGATGAACTCGCCGTCGTTGGAGCGCGAGATCAGGGCGCGCATGTCCTGGCGGCCGGGATCCTGCGGCCAGCTGAGCGGCGACATCGGGATGCGTGAGTGCCAGAAGCACAGGATCGCCCCGGCCCCGCTCTCGCGGCCCTGGGCCCAGACGGCTTCGGCCTGTTCGCGACCTTCCTCCGTCATGCGCAGGGTCTTGAAGACGAGCTTGGAATAGCCGGCGAAGATCGACGATAGCAGCCAGATCACGAACGGCGAGCGCAGGGGCCTCAAACGCTGGCCTCCCCAATTTCTCCCTGGGGCGCGTGGTCTAGATCCTGGGCCTTGGCCAGGCGGGCGTAGAGGGCCCCGGCGCGGACCAGTTCGGCATGGGTCCCGGTCTCGACGACGCGGCCCTTCTCGATGACGTAGATGCGGTCGGCGTTCTTCACGGTCGACAGGCGGTGGGCGATCAGGATCGTGGTTCGGCCGGCCATCAGCCGCTCCAGGGCCGCCTGGACCTGGGCCTCGCTCTCGGTGTCCAGGGCGCTGGTGGCTTCGTCCAGCAGCAGGATCGGGGCGTCCTTCAGGAAGGCGCGGGCGATGGCGATGCGCTGTCGCTGGCCGCCCGACAGGCGGGCGCCGGCCTCGCCGACGGCGGTGTCGTAACCCTCGGGCAGCTCCAGGATGAAGTCGTGGGCGGCGGCCTGGCGCGCGGCGGCCTCGATCTCCAGCTGGCTGGCGTCGGGGCGGGCATAGGCGATGTTGGCCCGGATGCTGTCGTCGAACAGGAACGGCTCCTGGGTGACCAAGGCGATGCGGTCGCGCAGGGACGCCAGGGTCACCGAGCGGACGTCGTGGCCGTCGATCGTCACCGCCCCGCCGTTCACGTCGTAGAAGCGCGGGATCAGGTTCAGGATCGAGCTCTTGCCGCCGCCCGAGGGGCCGACCAGGGCGACGGTCTCGCCCTTGCGGGCCTGGATCGAGACGTCCGACAGGGCCGGGATCTCGGTCCCGTACGAGAAGGTGACGTGATCCAGCGCGATGGTGCTGTCGCCGACGGGGAGGGCCCTGGCGTCGGACGGATCGACGATGGTCGGGGCCACGTCCAGGGCCTCGAACAGGCGGCGGGCGGCGGTCAGGCCCTCGGCGAACACGGTCTGCAGGTTGGCGACCTGGCGCAGCGACTGGGTGGCGATCAGCAGCTTGGTGATGAACTCGAAGAACATCCCGGCGGTGATCGGCGGTACGGTGATCGGCCCCAGCACCAGCGCCCCGGTCAGGGCCCGCCAGCCGGCATAGAGGAAGATGGCGGCCACCACGATCTGGGTGAAGGTCTCGGTGGCGGGGGCGGCCATGGCGCGAGCGTTGCTGCCCTTGATCAGATGGCGCTGGCGACGTTCGACGACGGCGGCGACGCGGGCCTCCTCATAGGCCTCGCGGTTCTCCATCTTGACGATCTTGACCCCGTCCAGGCTCTCCATGATCGCCGTGGAGAGGTTGGAGGTCTCGCCCATCGCCCCCTTGGCGGCCTTGTTGGTCCGCTTGGAGAAATTGCGCAGGATCACGCTGGTCAGCGGGGCCACGACCAGGACGCCGGCCGTCAGGATCGGGTCCAGCGCGAAGAGGCTGACGAACACCCCGACGATCGTCAGGGCCTCGCGGACATAGTTGATGACGCCCGTCGTCGTCGCCTCGCGGATCAGGCCGGCGTCGTACAGGACCGACGAGACGTAGGAGCCGGAATGGGCGCCGCGCAGCCGGGCGAGGTCCGCGCGAACCAGGCGGCCGAACAGCCGGATCTGCATGTCGCCGACCACGCCGTTGCCGATGCGGCTCATCAGCTTGGCCTGGGCCACCTGGAAGGCGCCGCGCAGCAGAGCCAGCACCAGGATGGTCAGCGGCACGGCGACCAGGGCGCTGCGCCGGGGATGGGTGATCAGCTGGTCGATGGCTGGCTGGATCATGCCCGCCAGCTTGACTGTCAGCCCGGCCACCGCCGCGGCGCAGACGATCGAGGCCAGCAGGCCCTTCCACCGGGGGGCCAGGAACTCGCGCCACATCCGCAGCATCAGCGCGCGGTTCGAGGGCTGGAGATCCGGGTTCGTCATGCGGGAGGGGTCGGATTTCGCGTGCTGGCTGTCAAGGACGTGGCGGACGCACTGCCGGTGAAAAGCGACGCCATGAGGGCGGTTTTGCCTTTCGCGGCCGATGCCCCTACTTAGGCGGCGGATTTCCGAAGGATCGCGCCCTCTTGGCCAAGTTCGACCTCACCACGCCCTGGGGCCGGTTCAAGACCTATCTCCACTATCTGTGGAACGATCACGCCTATCTGCGCCTGGGCTTCTCGAACGCCCACTGGATCAGCCCCGAGATGGTCCGCGCCAACCAGCCGTGGCCGTTCCAGCTGGCCTGGTGGAAGAAGCAGGGAATCAAGACGATCGTGAACCTGCGCGGCGGCTTCGACGGCAGCTTCTACGCGTTGGAGAAGGACGCCTGCGAGCGCCTGGGCCTGAACTTCGTCGACTTCACCATCACCTCGCGCGAGGTCCCGATCCGCGAGCGGGTGCGAGGGGCGAAAGCGCTGTTCGAGACGATCGAGTACCCGGCCCTGATGCACTGCAAGTCGGGCGCGGACCGGGCGGGGATCATGAGCGTGTTCTATGCCCACTACCGCCTGGGCCTGCCGATCCGCGAGGCCATGCAGCAGCTGGGGCCCCGCTACCTGCACATCAAGCACGGCAACACCGGCGTGCTCGACTACGTGTTCGAGCAGTATCTGGAAGTGGGCGAGCCGAAGGGGCTGACGTTCAGCGAATGGGTCGAGAGCGATGACTACGATCCCGTCGCGATGAAGAAGACCTTCCGGGCCGGGATGCTCGGCAAGGTGCTGACGGACAAGATCCTGCGGCGGGAGTAGGGGCCGGCTGGCCGGCCCCTCCGACGCTCAGCCTTCGCTCGACGGATCCAGCAGCTTGTGCGCGTGGATGATGAAATAGCGGGCGTGGGCGTTGTCGACGGTCGCCTGGGCCTTGGCCTTCCAGGCCTTGTGGGCCTCTTCGTAGTTCGGGAAGGCGCCGACGAATTCGACCTGCTTCAGGTCACGGAATTCGGTACCGGCGACGTCCTTCAGTTCACCACCGACGACGATATGAAGAAGCTGCTTGTCAGCCATTTGGAGCAAGTTCCTGCGAGGAATTGTGATTATGGCAGCTCGATATGCCCGACGCGTGACAGGATCAATGGGGCCAGGGCCTTATTGGCGCAAACCAGACTCGGAACCAGCGGAACAGGACGATTATAGGCGAAGTTCCGGCCCTTGTGGTCGCTGAGCGTGGCGCCGGCGCGGCGAACGATCAGGTCGGCGGCGGCCAGGTCCCACTCGCTCTTGGGCGACAGGGCGACGGCGGCGTCGAAGGTTCCGGCGGCGACCAGGCACATACGGTAGGCGATGGAGTTGCGGCTCTCGATCCGCATCTGCGGCCACGGCTCGCGCCAGGCCGGGTGGGCGAACATCTTGGCGTCGCCCAGCATGGCCGCGCCGAACAACTGGTCGGTGGCGCTGGGCTGGATGACCGCGCCGTTCAGGGTGGCCGGACCGTCGAGGGTGGCGGCGTAGGTTTCGTCCAGGGCCGGCGCGTGGACGACGCCGGCGACGGGCTTGCCGTTCTCGACGATCGCGATCGAGACGGCAAACCATGGCTTGTTCTTCATGAAGGCCACGGTGCCGTCGATCGGGTCGACGACGAACTGACGGATGGTTTCGAGTCGCGCCGGATCGTCGGCGGTCTCCTCCGACAGCCAGCCATAGTCGGGACGCGCCGCGCCCAGTTCGGTCTTCAGCAGGGTGTCGACGGCCAGGTCGGCGTCGGTGACCGGCGAGCCGCCGTCCTTTGACCAGATCTTCAGGCCGCTTTCACGGGCCGAGAGCGCCAGCTCCCCAGCTTCCTTGGCGGCCTCGAGGATCAGGTCCAGGTCGTTCATTTGCCCGCGATCGCCAGGGCGTCGACCAGGATCGACGGACTGTTGCTGGCGCCGCGGAACTCCAGGTCCGAACCGGGAACCAGGCGGGCATAGATGTCGATCAGGTTGCCGGCCACGGTGATCTCGGTGACCGGGCCGGTGCTCTCGCCGTTCTCGAACCAGATCCCCGAGCAGCCCACCGACCAGTCGCCGGTGTTGCCGTTCAGCGAAGGGCCGAACATCGAGGTGACCAGCAGGCCCGTTCCGGCGTCCTTCATCAGGCCGGCCAGGCCCTTCTCGCCCGGCTGGAGCGTCAGGTTGTGGGTCGAGACGCCCGAAGGGCCGGCCAGACCACGCGAGGCGTGGCCGGTGGTGACGAGGCCGAGCTGCTTGGCGGACGAGGTGTTCAGCAGCCAGGTGGTCAGAACGCCGTCGTCGATCAGGTCACGGACCTGGGTGGCGACGCCCTCGTCGTCGAACGGAGCCGAGCCCAGGCCGCGCACGCGGTGCGGATCCTCCGACAGGCGAACGCCCTTGGCGAAGACCTGTTGGCCCAGCTTGTCCTTCAGGAACGAGGTGCCGCGCGCGATCGACGGGCCCGAGATCGCGCCCAGCAGCGGACCGATCAGGCTCATGGCCAGCCGGTTCTCGAAGATCACCGGGGCGGTGGTCGAGGCGATCTTGCGCGGGTTCAGGCGGGCGACCGCCTGGCGGCCGGCCTCCATGCCGATGTCGCCGGCGGCCGGCAGGTCGCCGAAGTGGCGGGTCGAGCGGCCCTCGCCGCCGCGCTCCATGCCCGCGCCCTCGCCGGCGATGGCCGAGGCCGAGATCGAGTGGCCGGTGGCCGCGTGGGCGCCGTGGAAGCCGTCGCTGGTGACCAGCGCCCACTTCGACGCACTCCAGCTGGCCGAGCCGCCATCGGAATTGGTGACGCCCCTGACGGCGCGGGCGTGATCTTCGGCCGTGCGGGCCTGGGTCTCCAGGGTCTCGGCCGTCGGCTCGTAGCCGTCGATCAAGTCGAGCTCGGGGAATGGACCCTTGGCCAGGCGGTCGCGCGGCGCGAGGCTGGCATAGGGATCTTCCGGCGCCAGGCGGGCCATGGCGATGGCGCGCTCGATCAGCTTGCCGCGGGCGTCGGCCGAGATGTCCGAGCCGGACACGGTGGCGCTGCGATTGCCGATGAACACGCGCAGGCCCAGATCGCGGGCCTCCTCGCGCTCGACCTCTTCCAGCTCGCCCAGGCGGACCGAAACGGAAAGCGATTGGCGCTCGGCGAAGACAGCCTCGGCGGCGTCCGCCCCGGCCTTGCGCGCGGCGGCGACCACGTCATGCAGCAGATTATCGTCCATGCGGTCTTATGGACTTTATCGCCTCCCCCGTGCAACGGGGGAGGTGGTCCGGAGGTCCCGCAGGAGCAGGCTCTATCCGATGGCCGAGAGCAGCAGGGCCACGCCCGCGAAGATGTAAGCCAGCCAGGTGGCGACCATGCCCACGGCGCGCGGGATCGAGGTCCCGCCGCTGTTGGACAGGCCCACGGCGTGGATCACCCGCCCGGCGAACAGCACGAAGCCCACGACGTGGATGGCCAGCGGCGAGGCGCCGGCCACGGCCAATACGGCCAGGGACGCTAGGCCGGTCGGCACGTACTCGGTGGCGTTGCCGAAGGCGCGGATGGCCCGGGCCAGTTCCGGTATTCCCTCGTCGCCCAGCGCCACCTTGTGCTTCTGGCGCAGGCGCACGACCAGCAGCGACAGGATCAGCAGCAGAAAAAGGTGCAGGCCAGCCCAGAGCGCCGCCGCATGGCCCGAAGTAATCGTGTCCATCAATCAAACCCTAGTACGCACACGCCCGCCCCCGAGCGCATGGCCATATGAGACCTTCCCTGCTTGGTCGGCAAGCCGACCCGCCTATCGCGCGAGCTCGCGGGCGATCGGATAGAGCAGGTAGTGATCGTCGTAGAACGGCGTGCGCTCGTAGAACCAGGCCAGACGCGCGTCGGGATCGGCGGCGAACTTGGGCTCGGCGGCCAGCTTGGCCTCGAACTGCGCCTTCAGCTTCGGATCGGCCGCCAGCATCTTCTCGGCCAGCGGGGCGATGGCGTAGGGCTCGATATATTCGATCCGGCTCAGCACCTCGGGGACCATGCCCCAGGCGAAGAAGCTCTCGCTGGACTGCGGCTCCAGCAGCAGCACCACCAGGTCACCCAGCGGCTGGTCGGTCGGCACGCGCACCGAGCCCTTGGGGAAGGTCCAGGCGCGGGTCTCGGTGGTGACCTTGTCGACGCTGATCTGGACGTGGCCTTCGTTGGCGCGGGTCGCCAGCTTGGGATCGACCAGGCGGATCATCTCGACGTCGACGCTCTTGTCGACGGGCAGGGTCTCCAGCCGGACGCCGTGCAACTTCAACCGCTCGATCAGGTCGGCGCGGTAGCTGGGGACATAGTAGGCGACCGGACGCTTCAAGCTCAGCGTCGAATGCGAGCCGTAGAAGGGCGTCTTCCAGATTTCCGGATCGGCCTCGCCCAGCCAGCGCACTTCCTTCCGGCCCGAGGCCGGGCTGTCGTAGTACGCGTACTTGATGCCCTTGAAGTCACGCATGTAGCTGGGCTTGTCGTCGCCCATGAAGTTGGCCAGCACTTCGGCGGGACGCAGGGCGCGGTCGGCCGCGATGGCGCCGCGCAGCTCCCCGCCCTTGTCGGCCAGCAGCTTCAGCGCCGTCTCGATGAAGACATAGGTGCCCAGCACGCGCTGGGCGTGGGGCTTCAAGCTATGGTTCTCGATCAGGATGGTCGGAACGTGGGCCGCCGCGCCCCAGCCGTTCGAGAAACGCTCGCCCAGGCCGCCGTCGTTGAAGCCGGCCTTGGGATTGTGCTCGTCGATGCCGAAGACCAGCTCGCCCGGGATGTGGCCCTCGGCCTCCAGGCTCCTGTTCATGGTGGGTTTCAGGACATCGTCCAGCCACCTGGCGATGGCCGGCGAGCGGTTCCAGACGCCGTTCTCGCCGTTGAAGCCGTAGGTGACGTCGTACTGGTAGTCCATGCCGTCGGTCACGTGGACGTCGACATAGAGATCGGCCCGGTACTTGGCCTGCAGGCGCTTCAGCGCCTGCATCTCCGGCTGGTCCAGCTTCATGAAGTCGCGGTTCAGGTTCTGGTTGGTCGCCGTGTTGCGCCAGCCCTGGATGCGCGGCCCGCGCTGGTTGGGTCGCGAATAGGGACCCGAGCGCTCGTGACCGTCGACCGACAGGATCGGGATCAGAACGAGGTTCACCTTGTCCAGCAGGTCGTCCTTGCCGTGAAACGCCATGTCCCGCAGCAGCATCATGCCGGCGTCCTTGCCGTCGATCTCGCCGGGGTGGATGCCGCACTGGACCAGGAGCAGCGGCTTCTTGGGATCCAGCTTGTCGCCATCCTTGCTGGCGATGACGGCGAAGATCGAACGGCCCTGGGGCGAGACGCCGAAGTCCTCGACCCGGATCAGCTTGGACGCCTTGTCCAGCCGGTCGAACCAGGCTCGGGTGTCGACATAGGTCGGCGAGAAGTCGTGGTCGGCGTCGGCCTCGAACGGTGTCACCCACGGATCGGACTTGTCGCGGAGCAGCGCCTGGCTGGCGCCCTGCCAGTGCGGGGCGGGCGGCAGGAAGGCTTCGTCCCAGGGGGCTTTGGTCGGGGTCTGGGCCATGCTCGTACTCGCTGTCAGGGCGACGGCCAGCGCCGCCAGGGTGAGGATCCGCACCTTAGGGCTTCTTCCAGATCGGCGTTCCGTCGCCTGGCAGGCCCAGGCGCGACCACTTCTCGCTGACCGCGTCGACCACGCTCTGGTCCATGCGGATCTCCTCGCCCCATTCGCGCTTGGTCTCGGGCGGCCACTTGTCGGTGGCGTCCAGGCCGATCTTGGAGCCGAGGCCGCTCTCGGGGCTGGCGAAGTCGAGATAGTCGATCGGGGTGTGCTCGATCACCGTGATGTCCCGCGCCGGGTCCATCTTGGTGCTGATCGCCCACATCACGTCCTTCCAGTCGCGGGCGTTGATGTCGTGGTCCACGACGATCACCCACTTGGTGTACATGAACTGGCGCAGGTAGCTCCACACACCCAGCATCACGCGCTTGGCGTGGCCGGGATAGGCCTTCTTCATCGACACCACGGCGATACGGTAGCTGCAGCCCTCGGGCGGGAGCCAGAAGTCGACGATCTCGGGAAACTGCTGGCGGATCAGCGGGATGAACACCTCGTTCAGCGCCTCGCCCAGCACCGAGGGCTCATCCGGCGGCCGGCCGGTGAAGGTGGTCAGATAGATCGGGTCCTTGCGCATGGTGATCGCCGTCACCTGGAAGACCGGGAACTTCTCGACGCTGTTGTAGTAGCCGGTGTGGTCGCCGTACGGACCTTCGTCCTCGAACTCGTCCAGCAGGACGTGGCCCTCGATGACGATCTCGGCATGGGCCGGAACCATCAGCGGCACGGTCTTGGCCGGCACGAGGTCGACCTTGGCGCCGCGCAGCAGGCCGGCGAACTGGTACTCCGACAGGGTGTCGGGCACCGGCGTCACGGCGGCCAGGATGGTGCCGGGATCCGCGCCCAGCACGGCGCAGGCGGGCAGGGGTTCCTTGTTGCCGGCCTTCTTGTGGCGGGCGTAGTGCTGGGCCCCGCCGCGGTGGGCCAGCCAGCGCATGATGCACCTGTCCTTGGAAAGGACCTGCATGCGGTAGATGCCGAGGTTGAAGTCGTCCTCGCGGTCCTTGCCCGGGCCCTTGGTCACGACCAGCGGCCAGGTGATCAGCGGCGCCGGCTCGCCCGGCCAGCAGGTCTGGACCGGCAGCTTGGTGAGGTCGATCTGGTCGCCCGTCAGGACGACTTCCTGGACGGGGGCCTTCTTCACCGTGCCGGGGCGCATGCTCATGACCGTCTTGGCCAGGGGCAGCATGTCGAGGGCGTCCTTCAGGCCCTTGGGCGGCTGGGGTTGGCGCAGGAAGGCCAGGAGCTCGCCGACCTCGCGCAGCTCGCCCGCCGTCTCGCGCGGCTCGCCGCCCAGGGTGACGCCCATGGCCACCCGCTTCACCGTGCCGAACAGGTTGGCCAGCGCCGGCATCTCCGAGCGCGTGCCGTCGGGCAGCAGCACGTGCTCGAACAGCACCGCCGGACCGCCGGTCGCCAGCAGGCGCGTCTGGATCTCGGTCATTTCCAGGACGCTGGAGACCGGCTCCTTGACCCGGACCAGCTCGCCCCTGGCCTCCAGGACGTCGATGAATTCGCGGAGGGAACGGTAGGCCATGGGGGACTCTCGGAACTAGTTCGCGACGGCCAGGTCGTCGGCGTGGATCATCGGGCCTTCGGTGTAGCCCAGCTCGGCCTCGATGGCGTCGGAGCGCAGGCCGGCGATGCGCTGGGCGTCGGCGCTGTCGTAGCGGACGATGCCCCGGGCCACTTCGCGGCCGGTCTCGTCGCGGACGCGGACGGCGTCGCCCTTGTCGAACGGCCCTTCAATGGCGCGGACGCCCGCCGACAGCAGGCTCTTGCCGGACTCGAGCGCTCGAGCCGCGCCGGCGTCGATCGTCACCCAGCCTTGGGGCGCCAAAGAACCGGCGATCCAGGCCTTGTAGGCGGCGGCAGGCGAGGCCCCGGCCTCGATCAGGGTCGCCTTCTCGCCGGCGGCGATGGCGGCCAGCGGACGCGGGCGCGAGCCCAGGGTGATCAGGGTGGCGCAGCCGGCGGCGCGGGCGATGCGGGCGGCGGCGATCTTGGTGGCCATGCCGCCGGTGCCGACGCCGGCGGCGGCGTTGGCGCCCTCGGCCATGCCGGCGATCTCGGCGGTGATCTCGGTCACCAGCGGGATGTGCCGGGCCTTGGGGTTCTTGCGGGGATCGGCGGTGTAGAGGCCGTCGATGTCCGACAGCAGCACCAAGAGGTCGGCGCCGGCCATCTGGGCCACGCGGGCGGCCAGGCGGTCATTGTCGCCGTAGCGGATCTCCTCGGTGGCCACCGTGTCGTTCTCGTTGACGACGGGGACCACGCCCAGGGTCATCAGGGTCTCGGTGGTGGCGCGGGCGTTCAGCCAGCGGCGGCGCATCTCGGTGTCGTCGCGGGTCAGCAGGATCTGGGCGACGCCCGTTCCGTGCGGTTCGAAGGCTTCTTCCCAGGCGCGCATCAGCAGCGACTGGCCGGCGGCGGCGGCGGCCTGCTTTTCCGGCAGGGTCGCCTTGCGGCCGACCAGGCCCAGGCGCCGGCGGCCCAGGGCCCCGGCGCCCGACGAGACGACCAGCACCTGCTTGCCGGCGGCGCGCAGGGCGGCGGCGTCGGCGCAGAAGGCGTCCAGCCAGGCGCGGTTGGCGCTGCCCGTCTCGGCGTCGACCAGCAGGGCCGAACCGACCTTGAACACGATGCGGCGGGCCCCCGAGAAGGCCCCGGCAGCCTGGCTCACGGCGTCCAGCCCCCAGGGGTCTCGTCGACGTGATCCTCGTCGTCCTCGTCGATCTCGTCCTCGAGCTCGCCGCGGCGGATGCGCACCTGCTTGTAGGCCGCCCGCAGCAGCTCGGTGACGCCCTGGCCCGAGACGCCGGACACGAGACGCGGCTTGACGCCGGCCACGGCTTCCAGCGCCGCGATCTTCTCGGCGAGGGTCTCCTCGTCGAGGGCGTCGATCTTGTTCAGGGCCAGGACCTCGAACTTGTCGGCCAGCTCCTCGCCATAGGCCTCCAGTTCGCCCCGGATCGTCTCGTAGGCGCCGGCGACGTCGTCCTGGGTGGCGTCGATCAGGTGGATCAGGGTCGCCGAACGCTCGACATGGCCCAGGAAGCGGGTGCCCAGCCCCGCGCCCTCCGAAGCGCCCTCGATCAGGCCGGGGATGTCCGCCAGCACGAAGCGTTCGCTGCTGGACAGGTCCACGACGCCGAGGTTGGGGGTTAGGGTGGTGAACGGATAGTCGGCGATCTTGGGCTTGGCGGCGCTGGCGGCGGCCAGGAAGGTCGACTTGCCCGCATTGGGCAGGCCGACCAGGCCGACGTCGGCGATCAGCTTCAGCCGCAGCCAGATCCAGCGTTCCTCGCCTTCCTGGCCGGGATTGGCGTATTTGGGCGCCTGGTTGACCGGGCCCTTGAAGTGCAGGTTGCCCCAGCCGCCGTTGCCACCCTTGGCCAGCAGCAGGCGCGCGCCGACGTGGTCGAGGTCGGCGATCAGGGTCTCCTTGTCCTCTTCCAGCACCTCGGTGCCCACCGGAACCTTCAGCAGCACGTCCTCGCCGGCGGCGCCGTGGCGCGCGCGGCCCATGCCGTGCACGCCCGTGCCGGCCTTGAAATGTTGCTGGTAGCGATAGTCGATCAGGGTGTTGAGGCCTTCGACGGCCTCGATCCACACGTCGCCGCCGCGGCCGCCGTCGCCGCCGTCCGGGCCGCCGTACTCGATGTACTTCTCGCGGCGGAACGACACCGACCCACCGCCGCCGTTACCGGAGCGAATGTAGATCTTGCATTGGTCCAAGAATTTCATGGGGCTCTTTTGTCCCAAGGCGTCCCGCGCGTCGAGCCAAAAGGCCCTTCCAGGGTTTTCGGCGCGCCAGGCCTGTGACGTTACGTCACTGGTGGGCGGCTCGAAAAAGCGTGACCGGTGTTCGACGTCGTGACGAAATGTTAAAACACGTAGTGCGACAAAGTGTCTTGGCAGCAAAACCGTCGTTTCATCTCGACGGAGCGGGAGGCTGACCTTGGCGATGGAAGAAGACGGTAAGGCCATGCTGGCGAAGGATCTGCGCGATCTGTCGACGCAGGAGCTTCACCGTAAGTATAGCGCCGAGGCTTCGACGCACCGCAACATCTTGATCGCGCGGGGAACTGGCATTGCGCCGCAGTGGCGCGAGTTCAAGACGTTCCTGGCCGAGCTGGGCGTCAAACCGTCGTCCGACCACAGCCTGGTCCTGCTGAATCGCTACGAGCGCACCTATGGTCCCGGCCGCGCCCGCTGGATGACGGCCGAGGAGCAGGCCGCTCATGAGGTCGAATTCGATCGCCTGCGCGCCGAGAAGCAGCGCGAAGAACAACTGGTCATGCACCAGACCGCCGCCCAGAAGCGCGCCAGCGCGCCGAACGCCCCGTCGTTCGGCCAGTTCACGCCGATGGCCGGCCGCCAGGTTGCGTACACCGAAGTCGCCAAGCGCCTGGCCATTCCGGTCACCGCCCTGTCCAAGACCATGCCCGCCGGCACCAGCGCCGACGAGCTGGTCAAACGCTCGGGCGTCGTCAACGAGCTGATCAACGAACAGGCCACCTGGCTGCCGCCGGATCCGGTGCGCAAGGCGGGCTTCTTCGAGGCCTACCGCATCTGGCACCTGCAGGTGCAGCCGCAGTTCGGTCGCGCCGCAACCCCGACCTTCCTGTTCCTCTATATCGCCCTGCCGGTCATGAAGCAGTGCCGCGACGAACTGATGGATCTGGACCTGTGGAATCCGCTGGGCCAGCGGGCCATGGCCGCCCGTGACAACCACGTGTCCTGGAAGAAGTACACCGAGTTCATGCCACGAGCGCAGGTCGCGCTGATGGAGATCCCCATCTACGCCACCTACTCGCTGCTCAGCGATCTGGACGCCTTGTGCGAGCGGATCACGACCGCCGAGAAGCGCTTCCGTGAAGGACCGCAGAAGGTGATCCACACCCACCGGGCCGCCTAAGCTAGGCCAGCCACACCATCATCCGCGTCGCGGCCGGCTCGCCGCGCGCGATCGAGGGCTTGTGCTCGACGACGCCGGTGTACAGGAAGCCGGCCTTGACCAGCACCCGGCCCGAGGCGTCGTTGTCGGCGAAGTGGCCGGCCATGACGTAGCGCTTCTTCCAGCGGGCGCGGGCCCAGTCCAGGGCGGCCTTTGTCGCTTCGGTGGCGTAGCCGCGGCCCCAATAGGGGCGGCCGATCCAGTAGCCCAGCTCGACCTCGCCCTCGGCGGTGGTGAACATGCCGACGACGCCGATCAGGCCTTCCTCGGCCAGTTCGATGGCGAAGGTGTTGTCGCGCGAGCGGTCCTGCGCGCCGCAGCGGGCCACGAAGTCCTCGGCATGGCCGCGGGTATAGGGCGAGGGCATGCGCGTGGTCATGCGCGCGACGTCGTGATCGACGCAGAAGGCCGCGACGCGCTCGACGTCAGGCTTGGCCGGGACCCGCAGCGTCAGCCGCTGGGTCTCGATGACGGGTCTTTCTTCGATGACGCACATCGGCGCCTCCCAGAGTTCCTCGGTCTCCTTCTGGTGGGAGACCGTGACGCCGCCATGGCGAAGTTTATTTCAGACTTCGATTTCCCACTGGCGGCGAGACAAAACAAAAGCGGGGAGTCCGGCGTTCCGGACTCCCCGCTAGAGATCGTCTGTCCGGATCGTCTTCTGAGTGAGAAGCACGATCCTGAAAAACTCTGGTTCGTGCTTACTCGGCCGGTTGAGCGGCCGGGGTCACCGTCACGTACGTACGGTTATGCTTCTTGGTCACGAAACCCACGGCGCCCTGGACGAGGGCGAACAGGGTGTGGTCCTTGCCGATGCCGACATTGGCGCCCGGATAGAACTTCGTGCCGCGCTGACGCACGAGGATGTTGCCGGCGAGAACCTTCTCGCCGCCGAACTTCTTCACGCCAAGGCGCTTCGATTCTGAGTCGCGACCGTTGCTCGACGAGCCGCCAGATTTCTTGTGAGCCATTGTGCTCTCCTACCTTAGAAGGCGTCGCCCTTAGGCTTCGCCTTCCTCCGTCTTGGCGGCAGCCTTCTTAGGGGCGGCCTTCTTCTTCGGGGCGGCTTCGGCGGCCGGCTCGGCGGCGGCTTCAGCAGCCTTCGGAGCCTTGGCCTTCTTCGGAGCCGGAGCGGCTTCGGTCGAAGCGGCCGGGACCGAGAACGGGACAGCAGCGTCGCCGAGGCCACGCGCGCGGGCGTCCAGGATGACCTTCGGGGTCAGGTCGATCGAACCTTCCCACTTGGCTTCCTTGCCGGCGCCGGCGACCGACGTGACGCGCACGACCGATTCCAGTTGGCGGTGACCGCGGGTGCGGCGGTAGCCCTGACGGCGGATCTTCTTGAAGATCTTCACCTTCTCACCCTTGCGGGTTTCGATCAGGGTGCCGGAGACGACTGCGCCGTCCACGGTGGGGGCGCCGACCGTCACGGCCTCGCCTTCGCCAAGCATCAGGACTTCACCGAAGGCCACGGCAGCGCCGGGTTCACCTTCGAGCTTTTCGACAACCAGCAGGTCGCCGGCTTGAACCCGGTACTGCTTGCCGCCGGTTTTGATCACCGCGTACATAGGTTTAGCGCCTTAAAAACGTGCGTTCGCAAAATAGGGATCGCCCGCTCGGGAACCCGGCGGGCGAAGAGGGCGCGACTTATACAGCCGAGAGCCCGAGAGTCAACGGACGTGACAGATTTATCCGGCGCTCTCGCGGGATATCCGTCGGGCGGGACCCTTAAGCACGAATAGACCTCACGAACCCCCTGGTGTGTTACTTTATAACACGCTATATGCCTTGGCGTGAACTCGACCTTCTTCACCTCGATCGCCGTCACGGGCTTCGCCGTGGCCTTCCTGCACGCGGCCCTGCCGACGCACTGGCTGCCGTTCGTGCTGGTCGGCCGCGCCCAGAAATGGTCCACGGGCCGCACCCTGGGCGTGACCCTGCTGGCGGGCCTGGGCCATGTGGGCCTGACCATAGCCCTGGGCCTTGGCCTGGTGGTCGCCGGCCTGGCGCTGGAGCCCAAGCTGGGCGGCTTCTTCCACTGGGTCGTGGGCGGGCTGATGGTCGCCGTCGGGCTCTTCTATATAGTGCGCGGGCGCCACAACCACGCGGTCCCGGACGTTGGCCGGCGGTCCTACGCCTCGGACCGGGCCGCGATCATCGCCCTGGTCACCCTGCTGACCCTGTCGCCGTGCGAGGCCTTCCTGCCCTATTACCTGGCCGGCATGCAGCACGGCTGGCAGGCCTTCCTGGTGCTGAGCGCGGTGCTGATGGCCGCCACCTCGGCCGGAATGCTGATCTTCACCAGCCTGTCCCTGGCCGGCTTCAAGCGCCTGGGCCTGCAATGGGTCGAGCGCTACGAGGAGACCATCCTGGGCGCCGCCCTGATCGTCGTCGGCGTGGCTGTCGCTTTCTTCAAGACTTAAGCCGCTTTCACTCCGCGCCGCGCGCTCCTAAATAGCGGCCATGACCCAAGCTTCCTCGAAGATCCCCGTCACCGTGCTCACCGGCTATCTCGGCGCCGGCAAGACCACGCTGCTCAACCGCATCCTCACCGAGGAGCACGGCAAGCGCTACGCCGTGATCGTCAACGAGTTCGGCGAGGTCGGCATCGACAACGACCTGGTGGTCGGCGCCGACGAGGAAGTGTTCGAGATGAACAACGGCTGCGTCTGCTGCACCGTGCGCGGCGACCTGATCCGCGTTCTGCAAGGCCTGATGAAAAGGAAAGGCGGCTTCGACGCCATCATCGTCGAGACGACCGGTCTCGCCGATCCGGGCCCGGTGGCCCAGACCTTCTTCGTCGACGACGACGTCAAGGCCCGCACGGCGCTCGATTCGGTCACCGCGGTCGTCGACGCCAAGCACATCATGCTGCGGCTGTCCGATAGCAAGGAAGCCGTCGAGCAGATCGCCTTCGCCGACCAGATCGTGCTGAACAAGACCGACCTGGTCTCGGAAGACGACCTGCGCCACGTCGAGAGCCGCATCCGCCGCATCAACCCGCTGGCCCCGATCCACCGCGCCCAGCGCTCGAACGTTCCGCTGGACGCCATCATCGGCAAGCACAGCTTCGACCTGGAGCGGATCACCGAGCTGGAGCCGGATTTCCTGAACCCCGCCCACGGCGAGCCGGGCCACGTGCATGACGAGCACTGCGGCCATGATCACGGCCATCACCACCATCATGACCACGACCACGTGCACGACGAGCACTGCGGTCATGATCACCACCACCATGACCATGGGCACGCGAGCGCCATCCACGACGACGGTGTGAAGGGCATCTCCCTGACCCTGGACAAGCCCGTCGACGGCCAGAAGATCACCGCCTGGCTCAATGACCTGCTGGCCAAGCGCGGTCCGGACATCCTGCGCGCCAAGGGCATCATCGACGTGAAGGGCGAGAACAAGCGTCTCGTCTTCCAGGCCGTGCACATGATCCTCGAGGGCGACTTCCAGCGCGAATGGACCGAGCAGGACAAGCGCTACAGCCGCATGGTCTTCATCGGCCGCGACCTGGACGAGGCCGAACTGCGCAAGGGCTTCGAGGCGACGGCCGCTTAAACGCCTCTCGAACCGGCAAAGCAGAAGCCCCGGAACGCGCGTTCCGGGGCTTTCGTGTTTCTGGACTTCACCAGGCCCTAGTGAAGGTCCTCGTTGATGATCCCGACCTTGGTCCAGCCGCTCTTGTGGATCACGTTGATGACACTCATCAGGGCCTCGTAGGGCACGTCGGCCTGGGCGCTGATCATCACCCGCTGGTCGGCGCGAGGGCCGGTCTGGCCATCGGCCTGGAAGCGGGCGGTCAGGTCCTGGGCCAGGGTGTCCAGCCGGGTCGCCTGACCGGCCAGGAACAGCGCGCCCGAGGTCTGGATGGCGATGGCCACCGGCTTGCTGGGCGCGACCTGGTCCGAAGAGGGCGGCAGGTCCAGCTTGATCGAGGTCGCGGCTGTCGGCACGGCGACCATGAAGATCACCAGCAGCACCATCAGGATGTCCACGAACGGCGTGACGTTGATGTCCGCGTTCTGGCGCACCGCATAGCGCCCGCCGCCGCCCGAGAGTTTCGCCGCCATGAATGCCTCCCTGTCTCACCGTGAAGTTACAGGCGTACATTTGCGCCGATTTGTACATCTGTAAACTGGAAAGTTCGAGGCACGAAAAAGGGGCCGGACGTTTCCGCCCGGCCCCTGATTTTCCGGCGATCGCCGAAGCTGCTTAGTGCAGGTCTTCGTTGATCAGGCCGACCTTGAACCAGCCCGCGGTCTGCAGTTGGTTCAGGACGCCCATGAAGTCGGCGTACAGCACGTCGGCGTCGGCGCGGATCATGACGCGCTGATCGTCCTTCGGGCCGGCTTGGCCGGTCGCGGCGAACTTGGCGTTCAGGTCGGCTTCCAGGCCGTCGAGGCTGGTTTGCTTGTCGGCGATGAAGATCGCGCCCGACTTCTGGATCGAGATGAAGACCGGTTCCTTCGGCTTCTCGTTCGTCTGGTTCGGGACCGCCGGCGGCAGGTCGATCTTGATCGAGGTCACGGCCATCGGCACGGCGACCATGAAGATGATCAGCAGCACCAGCAGAATGTCCACGAAGGGCGTGACGTTGATTTCGGAATTCTGGCCCAGCGAATAACGGCCACCGCCGCCGCCAGCAAGTTTAGCCGCCATAGCCTGACTGTCTCCCAGAAGGCCGCGCCGCTCGGGGCGCGCCTGAAATGTCGTTACCTCGCCACGTCTGGCTCAGACGGGCGCGGAAGTAAAGCCCGACGACGCATCGCAATGGCAACCCCTTTTCGAGTCTTTTTTGCCGAACGCCGTTCGAACGGGCAGCTGACCGGCCCCCGCTTCGCCTGGGGCGCGAAAAGCGCGTGTCGCGGCGGCTTTCGGAAAGAGTCTGGTCGTGGGGCCCCACGTGTCTTATCTCGCGCGCATGATCTTTTCCTTCGACGCCTTCGTCACCGACGCCCTGTTCGACCGTTCCGGCCGCGCCATGTTCGCCCTGGGCGACGGCACGGTGCGCCTCCAGACTCAGGAGGGATTCGTCACGGTCGAGGCCCATGGCGGTCCGATGGGGGGCGCGGTCCTGGCCTCGGCCGTCCATCCCAGCGGCAATGGCATCGTCACCGGCGGCGACGACGGCAAGCTGGTCTGGAGCCGAATCGAGGGGGGGGAGGTCGCCGCGACCCTGATCGCCGAGGTGAAGAACAGGTGGATCGAGCACGTGGCGACCAGCGCCGCCTCGGGCCTGATCGCCTTCACGGCCGGCAAGGAAGTCCATGTCCGCGACGTCGCCGACCCTGCCTTCTCCCGGACCTTCACGCACGACAAGACGGTGTCGGGCCTGGCCTTCGAGCCCAAGGGCCGTCGCCTGGCCAGCGCCACCTACGGCGGGGCCTATCTCTGGTACGCCCGCATCGCCGACCAGAAGCCGACCCTGTTGAAGTGGGCCGGCAGCCACATCGCCGTGGCCTTCAGCCCGGACGGCAAGTTCCTGATCTCGTCGATGCAGGAGAACCAGTTGCACGGCTGGCGCCTGTCGGACGGCAAGGACATGCGGATGGGCGGCTATCCGTCCAAGATCAAGAGCGTGGCCTTCTTCGACAAGGGCAATCTGCTGGCGACGGCCGGGGCTTCGGGCGCGGTCATCTGGCCGTTCGCCGGCGCCAACGGCCCGATGGGCAAGGAAGCCGCCGAGATCGGCTTCTCCCGCGATTCGATGGTCGTCCGGGTGGCCGGCATCGATGCGCACCCGGTCTGCGCGGCGGCCCAGGACAACGGCAAGATCTGGATCGCCCATATGCGCAACGGCCGCATCGAGACCGTCAAGGCCGAGAAAGGCGCGTCGATCAGCGCCCTGTCGACCAGCGCCGACGGCAAGCACCTCGCCTGGGGCGACGAGAGCGGCGAGGCCGGCGTCCTGGAGATCCCGGACATCAGCGGCCCGCGCGAGTTCGCCGGCTAAGGGGCTAGAACCCCTTCAGCTCGGCCCATTCCTCGAACGGGGCGCGCTGGGAGCGGAAGTTGTTCACCGGCGCGGCCTCGTCGCGATAGCCCAGGGCCATGCCGGAGAACAGCATGTGACCTTCGGGCAGGCCGACATGCTCGTCGACCAGCTGGTTGTAATGCGACCAGAACTCCTGCGGGCAGGTGTCCAGGCCCCGCTCGACGGCCAGTAGCATGAAGGTCTGCATCAGCATGCCGACATCGCTCCACTGTGGCGGGCCGCAGCGGCGGTCAATGGAGAAGAACAGCTGCACGGGCGCGCCGAAGCCCTGGCCGTTGGTCGCGAACCACTGCAGGCGCGCCAGCTTGTCCTCGCGCGGGATGCCCAGGGCCCCGTACATGTCCTCACCGACCTGGAAGCGGCGGCTGCGCAGCGGCTCCCACAGGTTGGCCGGATAGACGTCGTACTCGGTGGGATCGGGCGAGGCCACGCGGGCCAGCATGGCTGCCTTCAGCGCCGCCAGCGGTTCGCCCGCTACCACCTGCACCCGCCAGGGCTGGAGGTTGCCGCCGGACGGGGCGCGGGCGGCGGTGGCCAGCAGGTCGCGAACGACGGCGGCGTCGACCGCATCGGGCTTGAAGGCGCGCACCGACATGCGGCGGTTGACGGCGTCGATCACGTCCATCGAAGGCTCCCTTAAACCCGATGTGCTATGCAGCGCGACAGCGGCGGTTCGTCTGGTTAGCATCCGTCCGTCGGGTAAAGACAAGTAGGACTCTCGAGGGGCGTTACGTGCGGCGGCTTCTGCGGAATATCGCGCTGGCTCTGTTCATCGTGCTGGTGGCCGGACCGGTGGTGACGGTGATCCTGTACCGCTTCATTCCGCCGCCGGTGACGCCGCTGATGGTGATCCGCGCCGTGGAGGGGCGGGGCCTCGATCACCGCTGGCGGTCGATCGACAAGGTCGCGCCGGCCCTGCCGCGCGCCCTGATCGCCGCCGAGGACGCCAAGTTCTGCGACCATCGCGGCTTCGACTTCGACGCCTTGCAGAAGGCCTACGAGAACAACGAATCGGGCCGGAAGATCCGCGGCGGTTCGACCATCAGCCAGCAGACCGCCAAGAACGTCTTCCTGTGGCCGGGCCGCAGCTACGTCCGCAAGGGCCTGGAGGCCTGGTTCACGGTGCTGATCGAGACCTTTTGGGGCAAGAAGAGGATCATGGAGGTCTATCTGAACTCCATCGAATACGGCTCGGGCATCTACGGCGCCGAGGCCGCGTCGCAGCGCTATTTCGGGGTTGGGGCCGACAGGCTGACCCAGGCCCAGGCCTCGCGCCTGGCCGCCATCCTGCCCAGCCCCCTGAAGTGGAAGGTGATCAAGCCGGGCAAGTACGTGGCCAAGCGCAGCAAGAAGATCGGCAAGGCCTCGGGCGCGGTGCGCCGCGACGGCCTGGCGGACTGCGTGGGCTAGCCGCGCTGGCCCAGCACGGCGAAGAGGCCGCCCTGCGGGTCCTGGGCGTTGACCACGAAGGCGCCGCCGGGGACCTCGACCGGACCCATCAGGATCTCGCCGCCGTGCGCCTTGATCCGCGCGACCGTCGAGTCGACGCCTTCTACGCCGAAGTAATAGAGCCAGTAGGGGCCGGGCGCGGGGGCGTGGTTGCTGAACATGCCGCCGAAGGCCGCTTCGGGCAGGCCGAAAGTCTGGTAGACGCCCATTTCCCCCATCGGCACGGTGTCATGCTTCACCCAGCCGAACAGGGCGGCATAGAAGTCGAAGGCCGCCTCCCAGTCGGCGGCGTGGAGTTCTGACCAGCCCAGCGAGCCGGGCGACATCGGCGCTGGCCGGAGCGGGGGCGCGGCCGAGGTGTCCTTGAACAGGATGAACATCGCACCTTGCGGGTCGGCGACCACGGCAAAGCGGCCGACGTCCGGAATGTCCTGCGGCGGCTTGTGGATCTGGCCGCCGGCGGCCTGGACCTTGCCCGCGAAGGCGTCGACGTCGTCCACGGCGACGTAGCCCAGCCAGCTCGGCGGTACGCCCTGCATCTCCAGCATGCCGCCGACGTGGATGTCCTGGGCGGTCTTGAAGATCGTGTACGGACCGGCCGGACCCGACGACATCTCGGACGTCCAGCCGACGACGGCCTTGTAGAAGTCGCCCGCCGCCCGGGTGTCGGTGGTGACGAGCTCGAACCAGCAGAAGTCGTTGGCCATGCGGGGCTTCCTTGACGGTGACGGCAGCGCCTCGACCAGGGCGCTCCAGGATCGGATCATCGGTTCAGGCGGCGCTGCAGCAGCCAGCCTTGGGAGCGGTTTCGTACTCGTCGTGGCGACGGATGAAGTCCATGTCGCTCTTTTCGTTGCGGCCCAGCGGAGCGCGATCGAGGATCATCATCGTGGCCAGCAGCTCCTCGGCCCCGCGGGCATAGGTCGAATAGGTGTGGAACAGCTGGCCCGCCGCGTCGCGATAGAAGGCCGAGAGTCCCGGCAGCTCGTCATGGCCCTGGGCGACCGGCAGGTCGACGAAGTTGTAGGCGATCGTCTCGCCGGCCAGTTCCTGCGGCGTGAACGAGACGTGGAAGTCGGTGTTGAAGTCGCTGCCGTGCGCCGAGACCCACGGAAACCGCCAGCCCATGCGGCGCTTGTAGGCGGTGATCTTGTCCAGCGGCGCGCGCGAGGCGGCGACCAGGGTGACGTCGTGATGGTTCAGGTGCGGGAGGGTCCCGTCCAGGTGATCGGCCAGGAACGAGCAGCCGGGGCAGCCGGCGTCCCACTCGGGCCCGAACATGAAGTGATAGACCATCAGCTGGCTGCGACCGTCGAAGAGGTCGGAAAGTGTCTTCTTCCCAGTCTCGGTGTCGAAGACATAGTCCTTGTCCAGCTTGACCCAGGGCAGGGCCAGGCGCTCGCGGTTCAGGGCGTCCAGCGCGCGGGTGTGGGCCTTCTCCTTGGCCAGCAGGGCGCGGCGGGCTTCCAGCCACTCATCTCGAGAAACCACGGCATGTGACATCACGAACTCCGTAAGCTGAGCGGCTTTGGCTTGACTAATAGCGTTGATATCAACATAAATGCGGCATGTCAAAGCCGGTCGTGATTCCCCTGAATTCTGTCCCCTTTGAAACCACGATCCATGTCCGCGATACGTGCCTGTGCCTGCATGTGCAGCGCGCTGCCCGGGCCCTGGCGCGGCGCTTCGATGAGGCCCTGCGGCCGGTGGGGCTGACCAACGGTCAGTTCTCGCTGCTGATGTCGCTGAACCGGCCCGAGCCGGCGGGGATGGGTGGGGTCGCCAGCCTGCTGGCCATGGATCGCACCACCCTGACCGCCGCCCTGAAGCCGCTGGAGCGGCGCGGCCTGCTGACCATCGCCCCCGATCCCAAGGACGGTCGGGCCCGTGTGCTGAGCCTGACCGACGCCGGGCGGACGGTGCTGGCCCAGGCCGTGCCGATCTGGACGCGCGAGCATGCGGCGCTGGATGAGGTTCTGGCCGGCGGAGGCGATGGCCTCCGCGCCGGCCTGCGGGCGATCGCCTAGACCCCGAGCTTGGCCAGATAGGCCTGGACCGCCGCCTCGTCGCCGGCCTGGCCGACCGTGGCGACATAGCCGTCCGGGCGCACCAGCACGAACCCGCCGGGCGGCAGGCCGTAGGCGTCGGCGAACCAGCCGTCCTTGTCGACCAGGTCGGCGACGACCAGGCCGGGGCGCGGCGCGATGCGCGTCTCACCCAGAAGGGTCCAGTGCGGGCCGGCCAGGACCTCGAACACGCGCTGGTCCCGGCAGGGCGCGTCCGGCGCGCGGTCGCCCGGGGCGATCTTGGCGTCGACGCCCAGGTCCAGCGACAGGCTTGAGCCCGCGTAGCCGAGGTCCAGTTGGCGGGCCTCTCGGCCGCGCTTCATGCCCTGGCGGGTCATGGCCTTGGCCAGAAGGTCGGTCGACAGGCCCAGCACCCCGGCGGCGATGGGGCGGCGCTCGGCCTCGTAGGTGTCGATCAGGGTCTCGGGCGCGCCAGCCAGCACGGCGGCCAGCTTCCAGCCCAGATTGTAGGCGTCCTGGAGGCTGGTGTTCAGGCCCTGGCCTCCGGTCGGCGGATGGATGTGAGCCGCGTCGCCGGCCAGCAGCACGCGGCCGACCCGATAGCGATCGGCGAGGCGGGCGTTGAGGCCATAGACCGAAGCCCAGAACACCTCGTGGACCACGATGTCGTTGTGACCCGTCCGTTCACGGATCAAGGTGTTGAGGCCTTCGACGGTCAGCCCGGCCTCGCCGTCCGCCGGGGCATGACCCTGGATCTGGAAGAGGTCGGTTCCGGCCAGCGGGCAGAACGAGACCTGGGCCGTTTCGCGTGTCCCGAACACGTGCCAGGCCTCGCGCGTCAGGCCGCTCAGCTTGGTGTCGGCGACCATCGCCAGGCCCGGCATGGCCTTGCCGGGGAAGCCGATGTCCAGCGCGTGGCGCACGAAGCTGCGGCCGCCGTCGGCCCCGACCAGCCAGCGCGCGCGGATCGTCCGGCCGTCGGCCAGGGTCGCCGTCACGCCCTCGGCGTCCTGGTCGATCCCGGTCAGTTCGCTGGCATATTCGGGGCTGTGGCCCAGCGCCGCGAGGCGCTCGCGCAGGATGGCCTCGGTCAGGAACTGGGGCAGCATCAGCGGCGTGGCGTAGGGCTCGGCCGGGGTCGGCGTCGCGCCCTCGCCGATCGCCGTCTCCTCGAAGCCGCCGTTGGGGGCGTAGTTGCGCACCGGCGGATAGGGGCCGCCCGCCGCCAGCATCGGGGACAGGACGCCGAGGTCCTCGAACACCTCAAGGCTGCGGGGTTGGACGCCCTTGCCGCGCGAGCCCTGAAACGCTTGCCGCGCCTTGTCGATCAGGCGGAAGGCAACGCCCCGGCGGGCCAGGTCGATGGCCAGGGTCAGGCCGGCCGGACCGGCGCCGACGATCAGGACGTCAGTCTTGGAAGCTTGAGCCATCCGCATTTCCTTTCATGTGCGTTATGCACATATATCGTGTGCAAAAAGCACATAAATCCAAGGCTGGACGACGTCAAGAAAGAATGTGCAAAATGCACGGATGAAATCCGAACTTCGCGACATTCACGCGGCGATGATGGACCTCGCCGGCTTTCTCAATCGGCCGCAGGCCGACGACCTGCTGCTGCGCGAAGCCGGCGTGTCGCTGGATCGGGCGCTGTTCCCCTTGCTGGGGCGGATCGGGAAAAAGGGACCCATAGGCGTGGTCGAGCTGGCCGATCTGGCCGGCCGCGACCATTCGGTGGTCAGCCGCCAGGTCGCCAAGCTGGAGAGCTTGGGCCTGGTCGAGCGTCGGCCCGGCGCGACCGACAAGCGGGTGCGCGAGGCGGTGGTGACGGAGGCGGGCGCCGAGCTCGTCGACCGGCTGGACGCTGCGCGGCAGCGGCTGGTCAGCCCGATGATGGCCACCTGGAGCGACCAGGAGCTCAAGGACCTGGCGCGGCTGCTGCGCAAGTTCGTCGATGGCGCGAACGAGGCGCTGAAGGCCTAGTCGACGGCCAGGATCACGTCGGAGGCGGCGATCCGCGCCTCGACCTTGGCGCCGACCGCCAGATCCCAGCCCGCGTCGCCGGGCTTCAGCGTCGCCGTCAGCGTCTTGCCAGCGGACAGCGCCAGGGTCACTTCGGCCGAGGCCTCGCCCGCCTCGCGGTCGACGATCTTGCCGGAGAGGCGGTTGTCGCTCTCGCTCCCCTGGGACCCTTCGTCGAGCCGCACGAAGCTGGACTTGATCAGGGCGATGGCCGGACGGCCGGGCGCCAGGTCCAGATCCTCGACGCTGCGGCGGGTGATCGACGCGCGCAGGAACAGGTCCTCGCCCAGCGACAGGGTCACGGTCGCGGTGACGCCGTTGCCCTCCACGCCTGAGACCAAGCCGCGCAGGGCGTTGCGGGCGCTGGTGCGCAGACCCAGACTCCAGAGCAGCTCGGCGTCGCCGGACAGATCCGCCTCCAGCCGCGCGAAGGCCGCGCCGACCTCACGCTCGGCGGCGCGGAAGGCGCGGATCACCGCTTGCCCCCGAGCCGTGACCTGCGCCGTTCCGCCGGACTTGCCGCCAGGGGCCGCGCTGACCAGCGGCGCGTCGAACAGGTTGTTCAGGGCCTGCACGCCGTCCCAGGCGCCCTTGTAGGACAGTCCGGCTTCCTTGGCGGCGGCGCTGATCGAGCCCAGGCGGGCGACGGCTTCCAGCAGGGCGATGCGTTCTAGCCCGACGCGGGCCAGGCCGCCGCGTTTCAGGATCAGGGACGCGCTGAAGTCGGCTTCGCTGCTGGTCACTGGTCGGGTCTCGATTTCATCGTTATGTAGTTCGGCTGCATAACCGCATCTCCGAACTAGGATTACCAGATGATCGCCCGTCGTCCGATGCTGATCGCCGCCCTTTCAGGCGCTCTGTCGCTGATGCTGGGCGGGGCCGCCTTCGCGGGGGAGACCAAGGTGGCCGTCGCCGCCAACTTCACCGAGGCCGCCAAGGAGATCGCCGCCAGGTTCAAGGCCAAGACCGGCCATGATGCGAGCTTAAGCTTCGGTTCCTCGGGCCAGTTCTACACCCAGATCGCCAACGGCGCGCCTTTCGAGGTGTTCCTGTCGGCCGACGTCGAGCGCCCGCAGAAGGCCGAGGTCGAGGGCCTGTCCGTGCCCGGCTCGCGCTTCACCTACGCCACCGGCCGCCTGGTGCTCTACAGCAAGACCCCGGGCCTGGTGGACGGGAAGGGCGCTGTCTTGAAGGCGGGCAAGTTCGAGAAGCTTTCGATCGCCGACCCCAAGGCCGCGCCGTACGGCCAGGCCGCGGTCGAGACCCTGGCCAAGCTGAAGCTCTATGACGCCTTTAAGCCCAAGATCGTCCAGGGCGCGTCCATTACCCAGGCCTTCCAGTACGTCCAGACCGGCGCGGCCGAGCTGGGCTTCGTGGCCCTGTCGCAGGTAATCAATGAACAGGGCGGCTCGCGCTGGGTCGTGCCGGCGTCCAACCACGCCCCCATCGAGCAGCAGGCCGTGCTGCTGAAGACCGGCGCCGACAGCGCGGCGGCCAAGGCCTTCGTGGCGTTCCTGAAGAGCGGCGAGGCCAAGGCGATCATCAAGCGCTACGGCTACGAGGTGCGCTGATCGTGGCAGAGGTCCTGTGGCTGACGGGCAAGCTGGCGGGGATTACCACGATCCTGCTGCTGGTCTTGGCCACGCCCTTGTCCTGGTGGCTGGCGCGCGGGCGCTCAAGCCTGCGCACGCCGGTCACCGCCCTGGTGGCCCTGCCGATCGTGCTGCCGCCGACGGTGCTGGGCTTCTATCTGCTGATCGCCCTGGGGCCGAAGAGCCCGCTGATGGTCCTGCTGGCGCCGTTCGGGATCCGCACCCTGGCCTTCACCTTCGAGGGGCTGGTGATCGGCTCGCTGATCTATTCGCTGCCGTTCGCGGTGCAGCCGCTGCGCAACGCCTTCCTGGCCATCGGCGACGAGCCGCTGGAGGCCGCCGCCACCCTGGGGGCCTCGCGCTGGGCCAGCTTCTGGCGGGTGGCCCTGCCGCTGTCGATCCCGGGCTATGTCGCCGCCGCCATCCTGACCTTCGCCCACACGGTCGGCGAGTTCGGGGTGGTGATGATGCTGGGCGGCAATATCCCCGGCGAGACCACGGTGCTGTCGACCGAGATCTATCGTCTGGTCGAGGGGCTGGAGTGGGGGCAGGCCCACCGCCTGTCGCTGATCCTGCTGGTCTTCGCCTTCGCGGTGCTGTTCACGCTGCTGGGGCTGGAAGCGCGCTCCAAGATCCTGCTGCGCACGCGGACCTGAAAGAAGGGGGCGCGACGTCGCACCGCTCTGTCTGAAAAGAAGGGGCGCAGCGGCAAGCCGCTACGCCCCAGGGACCGAGATAGAGAAAGAACTCAAGCGGACTAGAACTTCCAGGTGAGCGACGCGCCGTAGGTCGTGGGCTTGCCGGGGAAGCGGACCACCACGTTGGCGTTGCTGCTGACGGCGCTCCAATAGTATTCGTTGGTGATGTTGCGGCCCCAGACCGACAGGTCCCAGCCCTTGTCGGGCGCGCCGATGCCGAGGCTGGCGTTGAGCAGGCCATAGCTGTCGATGACGAACAGCGGATTGCCTTCCAGGTCGGCATAGGACTTGTCCTGCCAGCGGCCGTTCAGGGCCGCGTTCAGCTCCAGCCCGTCGCCCACCGGGTGGTGGAACAGGGCCGTCAGGCCGCCCTGGAACTTGGGGCTGTAGAGAAACGGCCGGCCGTCGAAGCTTTGCGACTTCCCGGCGGCGTTGATGCCGGTATAGCCCTTGACCTCGGTGTGCAGCAGGGTGGCCGAGGCGATCAGGGTCAGCGAGCGGCTGGCGCGCCAGGTGATGTCGCCGTCGACGCCGTAGGCCTCGCCGTTCGGCACGTTGGCCAGGCGCGACAGGGCCGTATAGATCGGGTCGGCGAAGTACACGCTCAGCTGCTTGTCGGTGTAGTCGTAATAGAAGGCCGACAGGTTGGCCTGCACGCGGCGCTGGAACAGCCCCGCCTTCACGCCCACCTCGTAGGCGGTCAGCAGTTCCTGCGTGGCCGGGGCGTTCTGGGTCGAGATGTTGGCGGCGTTGATCGGCGTGGCGCCGGCCTTGGCCCCGCGCGAGATCGAGCCGAACACCAGCACGTCCTGCGCCGCCTGCCAGTCCAGGGCCGCGCGCCAGGCGATGTTGTCCTCGTCCAGCTTGGACTTCACGAAGCCGAACGCCTTGGTCGCCGGGTCGAAGGTGTTGCAGCCGCCCTGGACGATCGGGGCCACCGGCCCGTAGGCGGCGAAGAACAGCGCCCGGTTCACGACGTTGACATTGACCAGCATCGAGCCGCCGAAGTCGCGCGAGCAGCCGACATAGTCCTGCTTGTCCTGGCTGTAGCGGATGCCCAGGGTCAGTTTCAGACTGTCGGTCAGGCGGTGGTCGGCGTTGGCGAACACGCTCCATGTGTCGGTCTTGATGTTGCCGACGTCCTCGTAGGTGCGGAACGCCTGGCTCATCTGCAGGGCGGTGTAGCCGAAGCTGTTGAACGGCGTGGCCAGGAGGGTCGAGCCGACATAGCGGATCGTGCCGACATTGGCGTTCTGACCCAGCAGGGTGCGGTTGCTGTCGTAGATCGAGTCCTGGGCGACATAGCCGCCGACCAGCCACGAACCCTTGTCGGTGCGGCCTTCCAGGTGGAGTTCCTCGGCGGCCGACTTGATGTCGCCATGGGCCTTCTGGATCAGGATCTCGTAGGGCGCGCCGCTCCAGTCGAACACGGCCTTGCGCTCCAGCCGGTTCAGGCTGGACAGCGAGACCAGGGTGACCTTGTCGCTGAGGTTCCAGGCCACCTTCAGCTTGCCGGCGTGAAACTGGTCGTTCTCGCGCAGCGGATCCTTGATGCCCAGGCCGACGCCGATATCGACGCCGCGCGTGCCGAGCGGGGCCCAGTCGGCCTGGCTGGCCTTGGTGGGCGCATGGCTGCCGATGTAGCTGACCAGGCCCGGGGCGTTGAACGGACTGGCGGCGGTGGCCGGCGTGAAGCCGATGCCCTGGGCGGCCACGGTGTCGGACGTATTGCGCCAGCCGGAATACGAGGCCTCGACCTCTATGGTGTCGGTCGGCTGCATGGCCAGGGACAGGCGCCAGCCGTCGCGGTTGACCTTGCCCAGGCGCTCGCCGCGCGTGTTGCTGATCTGCCAGCCCTTGTCGCTGCGCTCGGAACGGAAGGCCGCGCGGCCCTGGACGCGATCGCCCAGCCCGCCGCTGACATAGCCCTCGAAGTTGTGGGTCTTGTAGTTGCCGGCCTCGGCGGTCAGCGAGCCCTCGAACTGGTCGGTGGGCTTGTTGGTCACGAAGTCGATCAGGCCCGCCGTGGTGTTGCGGCCATAGAGGGTGCCCTGCGGACTCTTCAGCACTTCCACCCGCTCCAGGTCGAAGACCGGGCCGGTGTTCATGAACGGATAGGCGTAGGCGACTTCGTCCCAGTAGGTGCCGACGGTCGAGGTGGCCGAAAGGTTGATGGTATTGAAGCCGATGCCGCGCAGCGTATAGGTCGGCACGCCCTGGTAGCTCTGGCTGACGGTGAAGCTGGGGGCGACGGTCGACAGGTCCTTGGGGTCGGTGACCCGCAGCTGCTGCAGGGCCTCGCCGCTGAACGCCTGGATCGGCATGCCGACGCTGTTGGCGGTCTCTTCGCGGCGCTGGGCCGTCACCACCAGGGTGTCGATCGTCAGGCTTTCGTCCGGCTTCGGCGGTGTCGTTTGCGCCATGGCGGGCGCCGCCATCAGCAGGGCGAGCGCCGACACGCTCAAGGTCAGGCGCTTGGGTCCTGGCATCCGTTTACCTCCCTCTGGCCGCGCCTGCATCGGGCGCGAACTCTAACGGGAGCGTGCGGTTGGGCCTCTCGCGTAACAAGCTATCGGAATCGATAGGTGAGGCGCCGCTGCAACCGCAGATCAGAGGCCCAGCACCAGCTTGGCGATGATGTCGCGCTGGATCTCGTTGGAACCGCCATAGATCGAGGCGGCGCGGTTGTTCAGGTAGCGGGCCATAGTCGTCAGGCCATGCTCGGGACCGACGGGGGGCTCGTTCGAGCCGGCCTCGCGCGCCCGGGGCTGGTGCGGGGCGATGTAGGTCGCCAGAGCGTTGATCCCGAGCTCATCCAGCCGCTGCAGCTGCTCCGAGCCCTGGACCTTCAGGATCGAGGAGGCGGGACCCGGCTTGCCGCCGATGGCCAGGGCGCTCAGCACTCGCCGCTCGGTCATGTCGATGGCCAGGGCGTCGATCTCGGCGATGGCCAGGCGGCGGCGATAGTGCGGGTCGTCGATCAGGTCCTCGACCTGGGCCATGTCCCGCAGACGTTCGAGGCCCGCATCCAGCCCGGCCGCGTAGCCGCCGCCGCGCTCGAATTCCAGGAGGTGCTTGGCGACCGTCCAGCCCTGGTTCTCGGCCCCCAGCCGGTCGGCCTGGGGCGTGCGGACATCGTCGAAGAAGACCTGGTTGACCTCGTGCTCGCCGGCCAGGGTGATGATCGGATCAACCTTGATCCCCGGCCGATCCATCTGGATCAGCAGGAAGGTGATGCCCGCCTGCGGCTTGCCCTCGGTCGCGGTGCGGACCAGGCAAAACATGTGGCTGGCCCAGTGGGCGTGGGTGGTCCAGATCTTCGAGCCGTTCAGGACGTAGTCGTCGCCGTCCGGAATAGCGCGCATCCGCAAGGACGCCAGGTCCGAACCCGAGCCTGGTTCGGAATAGCCCTGGCACCAGTAGTCCTCGCCCGACAGGATGCGGGGCAGGTAGCGGGCCTTCTGCTCGGGCGTGCCGAACGCCATGATCGCCGGGGCGACCATGCGCAGGCCCATGGGCGCGAGGTTGGGCGCGCCGGCGCGGGCGCTTTCGGCGTGAAAGACGTGGCGCTGGATCTCGCTCCAGCCCGGACCGCCGTACTCGACCGGCCAGCTGGGCGCGACCCAGCCCTTGGCGTGCAGGATCCGCTGCCAGGCCAGGCTGTGGACCTTGTCGCAGAAGACGCTGGTCATCCGCCGGCCGGCCTCGCGCAGTTCCGGCGTCAGGTTCGCGTCCAGAAAGGCGCGGACCTCGTCGCGAAAGGTCATGTCGTCGGCCGACAGCTCCAGATCCACCCCGAGATTCCTTGCGTCCACGTCGCCACGCCTTGGCGTTCGTCAGGGAAACTTGCGAAAGGGCGGGGGCGACGCGCAAGCTATCGGAACCGATAGGGAAGGCGGCCTCATGTTGACCAAGGTCGATGACAGCGAGCGCCTGGCCCGGGTCACGGCCCTCGCCGAGCGCGTCCGCGACCTGGGCCGCGAGATCGGCCTGCCCTATGTCGCCGCCAGCGAGGACATCTCCAGCCCCGAGCCGATGCTGGGCGCAGACGGAAAGCCCCTGGCCGAGACGACCTTCGAGTGGCTGGACAGCTCGCTGCGCTACTGGCGCGACCGGGCCTTCGCGCTGCGGGCCCCGTTCATCCTGGCGGCGCGCTACACGGCCGAGCCGTTCTTCTTCCATCAGGGGCGGTTTTCCAGCTGGCGGCCGTTGCCCCGGCTGGAGGCGATCGAGGTCGCGCAAGCCGCCGAGAGCTTCGGCGTGCAGGCGGCGATCATCGCCCCGGCCTATCTGACCGGCGGGGTGATCGGGGCGGTAGTCTGGGCCTCGTCGGAAGCCGCGCCGAACCTGCCGGCGCTGTACGCGGCGCGCGCCGACGAACTGCATGGCGCGGCGCTACGGCTGGTCTCGGCCTATCGTGATGGGCGCGACGACGACGCCCCACCGGTGCGGCTGACCAAGCGCGAGATCCAGTGCCTGAAGTGGGCGGCGGCCGGCAAGACCGACGCCGACATCGCCCAGATCATCGGGATTTCAGGCCCGACGGTCCGCTTCCACGTCCAGAACGCAGCGCTGAAACTGCGGGTGGCCGGCCGCGCCCAGGCCATCCATCGCGCGACGGGGTTGGGGTACATCGGAGGAGCTGTCTAGGGTTGCTCAAAACTCAAGACATCACTCGTCATCCCGGCCGTAGCGCAGCAGAGAGCCGGGACCCAGGGGTGCTTCACTGCGTCGGCCCCTGGGTCCCGGATAGCCTCTGCGAGGCTTCCGGGATGACGAGGTTTTGCTTTTCGATTAAGCGCTTAGCGCTCTAGCAGCCGTCCAGGTGGAACTTGATCAGCGCCCGGGCTGAGCGCGCCACCGCCCGGACCGGACCGCCGGCGCCCAGTGTCACGCGCGAACCCGAGGCGCCTTCCATCAGCAGCATCAGGGCGTCGGCCAGGTCGTCGTCCTTGGCGCCGGCCCCACGGGTCAGCTCCACGAGCCGGCGGTACAGCTCCTTCTTGTAGTTCACCGAGACCACCTGGGCCGGATGGCCCTCCTCGTGCAGCTCGATCGCCGCGTTCGACAGCGGGCAGCCCAGGACGTCCTTGTTGCAGGCCTTGGTCTCGAAGGCGTCGAAGATCGCCTCCAGCTGGCCGCGCGGGTCGGTGCAGCAGCAGGCCGTGACCTCTTCCCACCAGGCCCAGTACTCGCGTTCCTGCTCGCGCAGGACCTCGGCCACCAGCTCGTCCTTGGACGGGAAGTTCCGATAGAGCGTCATCTTGGTGGCTTCGGCCTCGGCGGCGATGGTCTCGACGCCGACGGCCCGGATGCCGTGCTGGTAGAACAGCTCTCGGGCGGTCTCGAAGATCCGGTCACGCGCCGGACGCTTGGACGCGGGCGTGCAAGCCGCCGCTTCCGCCTCGCCCAGAACCCCGTCCCCAGAATTTCTTGTCGCCATTTTGGCAGACCTCTCCTTGACGTGGGAGTTACCGGTCAGTATCTCTCCGCCGTGACGCGATGATACCGAACGGTCTCGTCACATCCTAAATCGTCCTTCCGGTCGCCCGGGTCAAGTAACAGCCCCTGCGACATTTCACCCTTTAACCCCAAAAATGGAGCGCGCGCCAATGCCACCGCAAACAAACGTTTACGACGCCGCCTCTCAGGCCAAGAGCGCCAAGGGGTTCCTGGGTTTCTTCAAGGCCAAGGCCGAGCCCGTCCGCGACTGGACCACCGTCCGCACCCTTGGCCAAACGCCCACCCGACGTTCCGCTCGGCGGCCCGTCTGGGAATGAAAACAAAGCAAGACAACTCCTCCCCGCTTCACCGTCCGACAGGGTTTTCCCCCATGCGTATTCAACCCGTCATCACGTCCTTCGCCGGCCTCGCCGCCGTCGCCGTGCTGGCCGCCTGCTCGGCCCAGGCCAGGCAGGACGCCGCCGCCCCGCCGGTGCAGGTCACCGTCGCCGACGTCGCCTTCAAGTCCCTGCGCCAATGGGACGACTTCACCGGCCGCCTCGAGCCGGTCGACACCGTCGAGATCCGTCCGCGCGTCTCGGGCTACATCGACGGCGCCCAGTTCGCGGAAGGCGCGCGCGTCTCCAAGGGCCAGGTGCTCTTCCAGATCGATCCGCGTCCGTACAAGGCCGAGGCCGACCGCGCCGCCGCCGAGGTGGCCCGCGCCAAGGCCCAGCTGGACCTGGCCGTCGTCAACCGCCAGCGCGGCGAGCGCCTGCTGGAGCAGAACGCCCTGGCCCGCAGCGAATTCGACCGGCTGTCGTCGGAGGAGCGCGCCGCCCAGGCCAATGTCTCGGCCGCGCAAGCCGCCTACCAGACCGCTCGCCTGAACCTGGAGTGGACCCGCGTGACCTCGCCGATCGACGGCCGGGTCTCCAAGACCATCATCACCCGCGGCAACCTGGTCACCCAGGCCAGCCTGCTGACGACCGTGGTCTCGGACACGCCGATCTACGCCGAATTCAACGCCGACGAGCAGACCTTCCTGAAGTACGCCGCCGCCGAGCGCGGCAAGAACGGCCCGGTCTACATGGGCCTGATGACAGAGGACGGCTATCCGCACGTCGGCAAGCTGTCCTTCATCGACAACGCCCTGGACGCCAAGAGCGGCACGATCAACGGCCGGGCGATCTTCGCCAATGCCGACGGCCGCTTCACGCCGGGCCTGTTCGCCCGCATCCGCCTGGTCAGCGCCGAGACGCAGACCGTGGCCCTGGCCCCCGATCGCGCCATCGCGACGGACCTGGGCAAGCGCTACGTCGTGGTCGTCAATGGTTCGAACAAGGCCGAGTACCGCCCGGTCGAGATCGGCCCGCTGGCCGGCAATCTGCGCATCATCCGTCAGGGCCTGAAGCCCGGCGACCGCGTGGTCGTCGGCGGCCTGCAGAAGGTCAAGCCGGGCGACACCGTCGCGCCGGTCAAGGTCAAGACGGACCTGGCGGGCCTCTCGCAACTGGAGGCCGGCGGCGTGCCCTTCGCGCCGCCGGTCCGATCCGCCGGTCAAAACTAACTGAAGCGTGCGCCCGGCTCGCGTGACTGAGCCGGGCGTCTTTTTCGGGTTCCGAGGGTTCCTGTCGCCCGCCGCCTGGCGGGGGAGGGGCCGCTTGCGCCCGAAGCGTACGCGTATCCGCTCCTCCCCAGTTCGCCGCCAAAAGGCGCTCCGCCATGAATTTCTCGAAGTTCTTCGTGAACCGACCGCGCTTCGCGGCCGTGCTCTCCATCATCATCTTCATCGCCGGCCTGGTCTCGCTGCCGAACCTGCCGATCAGCGAATATCCCGAGGTCGTGCCGCCCACCGTCGTGGTGCGCGCCGCCTATCCGGGCGCCAACCCGTCGGTCATCGGCGAGACCGTCGCCGCGCCGCTGGAGCAGGCCATCAACGGCGTCGAGGGGATGATCTACCAATCGTCCCAGTCGGCCTCCGACGGGGCGATGATCCTGACCGTCACCTTCGCGCTCGGCACCGACCTGGATAAGGCCCAGGTGCAGGTGCAGAACCGGGTGGCCCAGGCCCTGCCCAAGCTGCCGCAGGAGGTCCAGCGCATCGGCGTGACGACCAACAAGGCCTCGCCCGACCTGACCCTGGTCGTGCACATGATCTCGCCGAACAACCGCTACGACATGCTGTACCTCAGCAACTACGCACAGCTGAACGTGCGCGATCGCCTGAAGCGGATCGACGGCGTCGGTGACGTGCAGATCTTCGGCGCGGGCGCGTACTCGATGCGCGTGTGGCTGGATCCGGAGAAGCTGGCCGCCCTGTCGATGACCGCCGGCGACGTCGTCCGCGCCCTGCGCGAGCAGAACGTCCAGGTCGCCGCCGGCCAGCTGGGCGCCCCGCCCAACGCCGGTTCGGGCGCCGAATTCCAGCTGTCGGTCAACGCCCCCGGTCGCCTGACCGACGAGGAGCAGTTCCGCAACGTGATCGTCCGCTCGGGCGAGGACGGCCAGATCACCCGCCTGGGCGACGTGGCCCGCGTGGAACTGGGGGCCGACAACTACGCCCTGCGCTCGCTGCTCGATAACAAGTCCGCCGTCGCCGTGCCGGTGTTCCAGCGCCCGGGCTCCAACGCCCTGGAGATGGCCGCCGAGGTCAAGAAGACCATGAAGGAGCTCAAGAAGGAGTTCCCCGAAGGCGTCGACTACGAGATCATCTACGACACCACGGCCTTCGTGCAGGAAAGCATCGACTCGGTGGTCCACACCCTGATCGAGGCCATCATCCTGGTCGTGCTAGTGGTGGTGCTGTTCCTGCAGGGCTGGCGCGCCTCGATCATTCCGCTGATCGCCGTGCCGGTGTCGCTGGTCGGCACCTTCGCGATCCTCTTGATGCTGGGCTTCGGCCTCAACGCCCTGACGCTGTTCGGCCTGGTGCTGGCCATCGGCATCGTCGTCGACGACGCCATCGTCGTGGTCGAGAACGTCGAGCGGAACATCAGCCTGGGCCTGGCCCCGCCTGAAGCCACCCGCAAGGCCATGACCGAGGTCACGGGTCCGATCATCTCCACGGCCCTGGTGCTGTGCGCGGTGTTCATCCCGACCGCCTTCATCAGCGGCCTGTCGGGCCAGTTCTATCGTCAGTTCGCCCTGACCATCGCCATCTCGACGGTGATCTCGGCCATCAACTCCCTGACCCTGTCGCCGGCCCTGGCCGCGGTGCTCCTGAAGTCGCACGACGCGCCCAAGGACCGCTTCCAGAAGCTGATCGACGCCTCGCTGAGCTGGCTGTTCAACCCGTTCAACCGCTTCTTCGCCAAGGCCTCGAGCGGCTATGTCGGCGGCGTCGCCAAGACCCTGGGCCGCTCCACCGCCGCCCTGGCCCTGTACGGCGGCCTGCTGATCCTGACGGTCTTCGCCTTCGCCCGCACCCCGGGCGGCTTCGTGCCCCAGCAGGACAAGGCCTATGTCGTCGCGGTGGTCCAGCTGCCCGACGCCGCCTCGCTGGATCGCACCGAGGCGGTGATCAAGCAGATGGGCGACATCGCCATGAAGGTGCCGGGCATCAAGCACTCGGTGGCCTTCCCCGGACTGTCGGCCAACGGCTTCATCAACAGCCCCAACTCCGGCGCGGTGTTCTTCCCGCTGGACGACTTCAAGAACCGTCGCGGCCACGAACTGTCGGCCAACGCCATCGTGGGTGAGCTGAACCAGAAGTTCGGCGCCATCCCCGACGCGCAGATCGCGGTGTTCCCGCCGCCGTCCGTGCAGGGGCTGGGCACCATCGGCGGCTTCCGGATGCAGATCGTCGACAAGGCGGGCCTGGGTCAGGAAGAGCTGTACAAGGCCACCCAGAACGTCATCGCCAAGGCGTCAAAGGACCCGGCCCTGGCGGGGATCTTCTCCAGCTATCAAGTGAGCGTGCCGAAGATCCAGGCCGATATCGACCGCGAGAAGGCCCGGGCCCAGGGCGTGTCCCTGACCGACCTGTTCGAGACGATGCAGGTCTATCTGGGCTCGCTGTACGTCAACGACTTCAACCGCTTCGGCCACACCTATCAGGTCAACGTCCAGGCTGATCAGAACTTCCGCCTGCAACCCGAGCAGATGCTGCGCCTGCAGACCCGCAACGGCCAGGGCCAGATGATCCCGCTGGGCGCCTTCGTCTCCTTCAAGGAAGCGACCGGTCCCGACCGCGAGAGCCACTACAACGGCCTGCTGACCGCCGAGATCAACGGCGGTCCGGCGCCGGGCTTCTCGACCGGCCAGGCCCAGAAGGCCCTGGAAGATATCGTCAAGTCCGAGCTGCCCAACGGCATGGGCTACGAGTGGACCGAGCTGACCTACCAGCAGATCCTGGCGGGCAACACGGCGGTCTTCATCTTCCCGCTCTGCGTGCTGCTGGCCTTCCTGGTGCTGGTCGCCCAGTACGAAAGCTGGAGCTTGCCGCTGGTCGTCATCCTGATCGTCCCGATGACCCTGCTGTCGGCCCTGGCCGGCGTGTGGATCAGCAAGGGCGACAACAACATCTTCACCCAGATCGGCCTGATCGTGCTGGTGGGGCTGGCGTGCAAGAACGCCATCCTGATCGTGGAGTTCGCCAAGGAGCGTGAGGAGCACGGCGACAGCCCGTTCCAGGCGGTCCTGGAGGCCTGCCGCCTGCGCCTGCGTCCGATCCTGATGACCTCGATCGCCTTCATCATGGGGGTCTACCCCCTGGTGGTGTCACACGGGGCCGGGGCCGAGATGCGCAAGGCCATGGGCGTTGCGGTGTTCTCGGGGATGCTGGGCGTGACCCTGTTCGGCCTGATCCTGACGCCCGTCTTCTACTACGTCATCCGCCGCTTCACGGCCCGTAAGGCCGCGGAGAAGGCGCAGCTGACCCAAGAAACGGCGAATGCCGTGGAGGCGCACTGATGTTCCTCGCTAACACCCTACGCGCCGCGCTGATCGCCGGTGTCTCCCTGACGGCCGCCGCCTGCGCGGTGGGCCCGAACTACAAGGCGCCGGCGACCCCGCCGGCGGCTTTCCAGAACGCCGACCCGGCCGTCTTCACCGCCGCCAATCCAGAGGCCGAGTGGTGGAAGGCGTTCGGCGACCCGGTGCTCGATCAACTGGTCGGCCAGGCCCTGGGCGCCAATCTCGACCTGAAGATCGCCGTCGCCCGCGTCGCCGAAGCCCGCGCCCTGTTCACCGAGCAGAAGCTCGACCTGCTGCCGCACGTCACGGCCGACGGGACCTATGCCAAGAGCAAACAACAGCAGCCGGGCTTCACGACCGACCGCGTCGAGAACCAGAGCTACCAGGCCGGCTTCGACGCCGGCTGGGAGATCGACCTCTTCGGTCGCGTCCGTCGTGGGGTCGAGGCGGCGGGGGCGGAAGCCGGCGCGGCCCAGGCCCAGCTGCGCGACGCCCAGGTCACGGTCGCGGCGGAAGTCGCTCGGAACTACCTCGAACTGCGCGGCGCCCAGGCCCGCCTGAAGGTCGCCAACCGCAACCTGGAGACCCAGCGCGAGACCGTGCGCCTGACCAAGGTGCGGTTCGACGCCGGAGCCGGCAGTCCCATCGACGTCGCCTCGGCCCAGGCGCGCCTCAACGCCACCGAGGCAGCGATTCCGGGCCTGATCACGGCCGAGAAGCGAGCCAACTATCGCCTGGCCGTATTGACCGGCCAGCGGCCTGGCGCGCTGGACACCTTGCTGGCGCCACGGACCGAGGACGTTCGTCCGCTGGTCACCGCCCTGCCGATCGGCGAGGCCGGCGACCTGCTGCGCCGCCGCCCGGACGTGCAGGCGGCCGAGCGTCGCCTGGCTTCGTCGACGGCGCAGGTCGGCGTGGCGACGGCCGACCTCTTCCCGCGGGTGTCGGTGACCGGCTTCGTCGGTTTCCTGTCGGGAACTGCGTCGGGCTTTGGCAACAGCGCCAGCAAGGCCTGGTCGGTCGCGCCCAGCGTGAGCTGGCCGGCCCTGGACCTGGGCAGCGCTCGCGCCCGTCTCCGCGCGGCCAAGGCCCGCGACGACGCGGCTCTCGCCAACTACGACCAGACGGTGCTGCGCGCGCTGGAGGACCTGGAAAACGCCCTGGTCTCCTATCGCCAGCAGCAGGCCCAGCTGAAGAGCCTGACCGACCAGGCGGCCGCCTCGCGTCGCGCGGCCGAACTGGCGCGGATCCAGTACAAGGAAGGCGGCATCGACTTCCTGGTGCTGCTGGACGCCGAGCGCACCCTGCTGGCCGCCGAGGACGCCCTCAGCGTCGCCGAGACCGGCGTCAACACCGACGTTGTGGCCATCTACAAGGCCCTGGGCGGCGGCTGGAAAGCCTGACGATCGATCCCGGCCGCGCCCAGCGGCCGGGATTTTTACAAAAAAACGCGTGGCGCCGCTTGCGCTATACAGCAAATTCAATACTCATAGCCCCGACAGGTGCCGGAGGTTGAGTTATGGCTACGCTTCAAGTTCTAGAAACGGCTTATGCCGACGTCTCGCGGATCAAGTTTTCGAACATTGCGACGACGGATCTCGCCAAGCTGCAGACCCTAGCCAATCAGGTCGACGCCTCGACCTTGAGCCTGGCCGACGCGCGGGTCGAGGTCGGCAAGATGGTGATCAATTCGACTTCGGTCGCCAATCTGGCCTACGCCTTCTTCACCGGCGCGACGCCGCGCATGGCGGGTCTCGACTATCTGGTCTCGCCGACTGGCGGCAACGCCAACAACCTGAACTCGGCCTACTACACGTCGTTCAGCGCCGAGAACCGCTACATCAACTTCGCGGTCAACCTGGGCAAGACGGGCGAGGGCCAGGCCAAGTTCACGGCCGCCTACAGCGCGCTGGACCTGACGGCGGCGGCCACCAAGGCCTATACGGACATCTTCGGCTTCGCCCCGGCGGCGGGCAAGATCGACGAGATCCTGAACGGCCAGGTGCCCAACGGCCAGGGCGGAACCTTCACCCGGGCGTCCTACTTCGCCAGCTACGGCGGCGACGGCCTGAATGGTCAGGGGACCAAGGCGGCCATGGTCGGCTGGCTGCTGAGCGAGGCGGCCAAGGCCGATCTGGGCGTCTACGCGAAGGCCAATGACGCCTTCCTCGCCGATCTGGCGGCCGACGGCCAAGCGTCGTTCAACGTCGACCTGCTAGGCGCCTATGGCCAGCAGCCGACCTTCGCCACCGGCGCGACGATCGCGGTGACGTCCAGCCAGAGCGTCGCTCCCGATGCGGCCTCGTCGGCGCTGCAGTCGACGGCCAACAACGACACCGTCACCGGGACCGACAGCAACACCTCGCAGTCGATCCTGACCGGCGGCGGCCATGACGCCGTCACCTTCTCGGGGACGGTCGGCGGCTATATCGACGGCGGCGACGGCAACGACACGATTAGCGTCGGTCAGCTGAACGCCGCTGTCGAGGTGCTGGGCGGCGCGCCGAACGGCAAGATCAGCGGCGGGGCCGGCAACGACACGATCACCATCGGCAAGGTGATCAACGGCGCCATCATCGACGGCGGCGCGGGCAACGACACCCTGGTGATGGGCGCCGAGGCCGACTTCTTGGACAACACCAAGGTCACCAATGTCGAGCATCTGGTGCTGCAGAACTTCAGGCTCTCGTTCATCTCGCCGTCCCCGGTCCCGAACACGGTCGTGGCCTCGCCGCTGGACGTCTTCGGCTATACCGGGCTGCAGGACATCACCCTGAAGTCGTCGATCTCGACGCGGCTCGACAACATCGCCCAGAATGTGGCGCTGAAGATGGACGGCGTCGGCGGCGGCACACTGGCGGCCAACTACCACACCGACTTGGTGATCAGCGGCATGTCCTCGAAGGTCGTCGGGGCCAACGGCGTGCACGCTTACCTGAACGGCGTCACCAGCAGCGACGCCACGCCCACCAGCCTGCGGGTCACGAACAACGATGGGCCGCTGACCCTGCACGTCCAGAGCGACAGCGTGCTGAAGCTCATCAATTCCCGGACCGCCGACGGGAGCATGGGGGCGATTGTCGTTACCGGCACGGGTCACCTGACCGCTGGCTTCATCAACGTGCCGGACGTCGAACTCACGACCTACAGCCTGGATGCTTCCGGCTCGGCGGGGATCGATATCACGAGCATTGGGTCGCGCCATCAGGACAGCAGCGTCACGACCGTGATCCTGTCGGCCTACAACGACAGCGTGGCCGCTCAACTCCTCGGCCAGGCCAATTCAATCTACACGCTGGGGGCCGGCGCCGACACGTTCAAGCTCTACCAGGATGGTGTCAACAAGCCCAGCTTCTCGAACCTGAGCGTCGTGAACAACAAGGTGACGACCTTCGCCACCGTCACCGACTTCCAGAAGGGCGTGGACCATGTCGACCTGACTTCGGAGATCACGACCGTGATCACCGGCCTCAGCGCCGGCTCGGCCACGACGCTGGAGCAGGCGCTGGTCAACGTCTCGGGCCAGGTGGCGGCCAACGCCACGGCGGTGTTCGAATACAACGGCGACACCTACATCTATCACCAGGACGCCACCGTGGCGGTCAACACCGGCGATGGCCTGATCCGGCTGGTCGGGGTGACGGGCCTCTCCGTCGGGACCGGCGCGGGCAGCGCCGACATCCACTATGGCTGATCAGAACCAGCCGGCGTCGCGCAGGGCCTTGGCGTAGGCTCGGCTGACCGGCGCCTCGACGCCGCCCTTCAGGCTCAAGGTCGCCCGGCCGTCACCGCGCCGGGCGTCCTCGACGGCGGCCTTGGCCACCCACCACGAGCGGTGAGTCTGGGCGCCCTCGATGCCCTCCAGCTCGGCCACCGCGTCGGTGAGGCGCATCAGGATCAGGTCCTGGCCGCGCGAGGTGTGCAGGCGCAGATAGTGGTCTTCGGCCTCCACGGCGTGGAGGTCCGCGCCGCGCAGCTTGGCCGGCAGGCGGTCCAGGAAGCGCGGGGCCGGCGCGTCGGCCGAAGCGGCGTGGGTCTCGATCGGCCGCCGCTGGACCAGGAAGTTCAAGGCGGTCATTGCCACCGAGACGATGAAGACCGGCGCGAGGTACATCGGCAGGGTCTGGGGCCGCAGGCTGTGATGAAAGACCAGCTCGCTGACCAGCCAGACGACGGCGGTGAAGGGCAGGGTGACGCCGATCACCGTCAGGGCGCCGAACAGCCATGGCCGCGCGTCGGCCCGGCCCTCGCGTCCGATCAGCTGGCTGACCGCCGTGCCGACGATCGCGCCGGCCAGGCATAGTCCGACCCAGTAGGCCGCGCGCAGACCGAACGGCACGGCGTCGGTGCCGAACGCCCCCATCAGCGCCAGGAACACGCCGGCCGCCGCCGACACCGCGAAGCCGCGCAGGCTCTCCTTCGAGGTCATGACCGTTCGCGAAGCGTGAACGGCGTCTCCCAGCCGTTCGCGAAACGAAGCCGGCGACTGGCGCAACGACGATTGAGACACGGACCCGCCCACTCCACTCAGGTTTCGACGGCGAGGCGACCCGCCCCGCTCGAACCCGGAGTGAAGGAAGATGGCCGCGTACGGCAAGTCAATTTCGCAAGCTGGCGCCGATCGCTGGATGGGCGTGCGCAACGCCGCCATGGGCGTGGGCGCCGCCGTCGCCATCGCGGCCCTGGTTTCGCTGAAGCCGCACGCGCCGGACCTGTCGCGGATCGCCGCCGCGCCGACCGTGGTGCAGATCCACCTGACCGCCGCCCTGGCGGCGCTCGCCATCGGGATCGTGCTGATGGCGCGGGTGAAGGGCACGGTCCTGCACAAGCTCTTGGGCTGGACCTGGGTGATCGCCATGGGGACCACGGCGGTCAGCTCGCTGTTCATCCGCGAGCTGAACCACGAGAGCTTCAGCTTCATCCACCTCTTGTCGGGCTGGACGATCGTGGGCCTGCCGGGCGCGATCTACGCCATCAAGCGCGGCAAGGTCGCCACCCATCGCCGGGCCATGACCGGCATGTTCGTCGGCGGCCTGCTGATCGCCGGCCTGTTCACCTTCATCCCCGGCCGCCTGATGTGGTCGGTGTTCTTCGGCTAACCGTCACAACGTCGTTCGACAAAGGATCTCGCCATGTTCAAGACCCTGACTCTCGCCCTGATGGCCGCCGTCCTGATCGCGCCCGCCGCTTACGCCCAGGACGCCGCCGGCGACCTGACCCTCAGCTTTCCCGGCCTGAAGACCCCGACCGGCAAGGTGATGATCGCCGTCTATGACAGCGCCCAGGGTTGGGCCTCGGGCAAGCCGGTGCGCGTGGCCCAGGCCGACGCCGCCGACGCCGCGCCCAGCGCCAAGATCGTCGCCCTGCCGCCGGGGACCTATGCGGTGCGCGCGTTCCAGGACGTCGATAGCGACGGCAAGATGGGCAAGAACCCCTTCGGCCTGCCGGTCGAGCCGTACGGCTTCTCGCGCGACGCGGTGGGCAATATGGGCCCGGCCACGTTCGACGACGCCGCCTTCGAGGTGAAGGCCGGCGCCAACGCCCAGACGATGCACCTGAAATAGGGGAGGGGAGCGATGAACCGGCGTGACATCCTGAGGACCGCGACCCTGCTGGGCGGGGCCACCCTGCTGACCCCCGAGGCGGTCTGGGCCGCCGCCGCCAATGCCGAGGCCGGAGATTGGGCCCTTGGCCTGGCCGATGTCGAGAACGACGTCGCGCCGACCGCCATGACCCGCCTGCACGGCCGCGCGCCGGCGGCGCTGAAAGGGACCCTGTTCCGCAACGGCCCGGCCAAGTTCCGTCGTCCGGGCGGCAGTGTCGGCCACTGGTTCGACGGCGACGGCATGGTCCGCAAGTTCCAGATCGCCGACGGCCAGGCGCGGATGTCGGCGCGCTTCGTCGACACGGTGAAGCGCCGGCAGGACAGCGCCGCCGACGCCGTGATCACCCCCGGCTATGGCACCGCGCCCGGCCCGGGTGCGCACCTGACGGGGCCTGACGACGCCAACGCCGCCAACACCTCGGTGCTGATGGCCGGCGGCGAGCTGTGGGCCCTGTGGGAGGGCGGCTCGCCCACCGTGCTGGACCCGGTCACCCTGGAGACGCGCGGCTTCAAGACCCTGCGACCGGACCTGAAGTCCATGCCGTTCCTGGCCCATCCGCGCGTGCAGCCGGACGGCGCGATCTGGAACCTGGGCTTGGGCGGCGGCCGGGCGATCGTCTGGCAGCTGGCCCCCGACGGCGCGCTGCGCAAGGCCGAGGTGATCAAGCTGCCGCGCAACAGCTACATGCACGACTTCACCGCCACCGCCCGCCACCTGGTGATCCTGCTGCAGCCCTGGGTGCAGGAGCGCTTCACCATGCCGGTCGCCGCCGCCATGACCTGGAAGCCGGAGCTGGGGGCCCAGGTGCTGGTGATCGACAAGGACGACCTCTCTCAACGGCGGGTGTTCGAGCTGCCGCCGTTCTTCTTCTTCCACCTGGGCGACGCCTGGGAGGAGACCGACGGAACCATCCGCTTCGACGCCTGCATCGACGAGGATCCGTCGGGCACGGCCGCCAATGCCGGCCTGCTGCTGCAGGGCAAGCATGTGCGGGGTGTCCCGCCGCGTCGGGCCCTGATCACATTGCGGGCTGATGGTCGGGCCGATCTGGCCAAGGAGAGCGTCACCGCCGAATTCCCGCGCGGCGACGCCCGCTTCGCCGGCGAGGTCCGCCGCTACTCGGTCCATGTCACCAACGAGCGGCCCGACCGTCCGCTGTTCCAGGGCGTTGCGGTGCGCGACTGGAAGAAGGGTGGCGACCAGGTCTTCGACTTCGGTCCGCGCCATCTGGTCGAGGAGGTGGTGTTCGTCCCGCGTCCCGGTTCGGCCGAGGAGCTGGACGGCTGGCTGGTCGGCGCGACCCTGAACCTGGACGCCAAGGCGACCGAGCTGCACGTCTTCGACGCCCGCCGTGTGATGCAGGGACCGATCGCCGCCTGGCGGGCCCCCGTCGCCCTGCCGGTGACCTTCCACGGCATCTTTGTCGCCGCTTGACGTAACGGCGGTTCTTGCCAGCCCCGCCGGGTTGCGCCTATCCGAGGACGGAGCGCAATCACGGCGGGGCCGATCTCGATGACCGCAGCCAAGTCCCCAGCCAAGCCCGCACCCAAGTCGGGGGGGCGCGCCAGCGGTCGAGGGCGCCCGTCCAAGGCCAAGGGCCTGGACCTTAAGGAAACCATTCTCGACGCCGCAGAGGGCCTCTTCGCGCGCCACGGCTTCCACGGCGTGACGACTCGCCAGGTGGCGGCCGAGGCCGGCGTCGACACCGCCCTGATCCACTACTATTTCGGCGCCAAGCGCGAGCTGTTCGACGCGGTGTTCCTGCGTCGGGCCGAGATCCTGAACCAGGCCCGCGAGGCGTCGATGAACGCCTATGTGGCGGCCAACGATGCGGCGAGCATGACGGTCGAGGGCGTGATCGAGGCGTTCATCGAGCCCTTGCTGCGCATCTCCCAGGACGGCGGGCCGGGCTGGAAGAGCTATTTCGCCCTGGTCGCCCAGGTGAACAACACCCCGGCCTGGGGCGGCGAGACCATGGCCCGGTTCTTCGATCCCGTCGTCCATCAGCTGGTCGAGACCCTGAAGACGGTGCGTCCTCAAGCCGAGTACCGCGACCTCTACTGGTGCTACCAGTTCCTCACCGGGTCGATGATGCTGTCGCTGTCCGAAACCGGACGGATCGACAGCCTGTCCGAGGGCGAGTGCCACTCCAGTGACCTGGAGGCCGTCCGCAGACGCCTGTTCGCCTATTGCGCGGCCGGCTTCGAGGCCGTGATCGCCAAGCAGGACAAGGGTTAGTCCCCCCCCCCCCCCC